>ERZ791614.132-NODE-132-length-55123-cov-38.215134_pt1 | contig 55123 bp, 78 predicted proteins | sample MGYA00510274_ERZ791614 | MGnify/ENA primary metagenome ERZ791614 (study PRJEB30046, sample SAMN00715221) | human gut metagenome | study: EMG produced TPA metagenomics assembly of the A metagenome-wide association study of gut microbiota in type 2...
GCATTGATGAAATCGCCGAATCTCTCGGAATGACCCGGAACGCCGTTCTGAGCTACACTCCGTATGATCGAGGGATGCAGGGCGCAGAGTATCCAAGCGTCAACGCCTTGCGAATCCGGGCTTGCCGTGCAAAGAAAAAAGGAGCAGAAAATGGCTGAGTTTAATCAGGCGAAATACGTCGCATCTTATAACAAATCGCATTATGATGCCGTTACGGTCAGGTTCCCCGCTGGAGGGAAAAATCTGATAAAGGCAAAAGCTACCGACCGTGGGATGAGCGTTTCTGCCTACCTCTGGTGGTTGGTGCAGGAAGACAAAAAATGCTCTCCCTCTGATTGATCTAAAAATAAGGCTCTCGGCTTCTCGTAGCCGGGGGCCTTTTCTTTTTGCCCTGCTGACAATATAAACAACATAGCAAAGCTATTATTTGTGTATTGTACACCTTGAAAACCATACGCTTGTATGGTAATATACAATCACAGTAAAGGAAAGGTGGACAACAAAATGAAAATGATTAAGGTCGAGGAACTGCACAAGGAAGCCAACGGTAACAGCTACACCCGCAACACCTACACGGTCGGTCGTTATGAGGTTTGCATCGACGATGCTGCCTACGCAGACGGTCGCACCCGCCGTTCTATCTCCGTCACCGAACCGTATGAGAGCGGCTGCTATCTCCCGAAGATCTACTACAACGAGGACGTGTTCGGCGAGAAAGCCCCGGACTTCTCCATCCAGACCACTTCCTATGGCGCGCTGAATTCCGAAGAATTTCAGAAGTTCATCGCGGATCAGAACGAGGCTCTGGAAGTCGTCGAAACCCTGAAAAAAGAGCTGCTGTAACAAGCACCCCGCCCCGAAAAGGCGGGGTTTATTTTTTGACAAAAAGACCATATACACGCCAGTATCTTTGTGCAGTCTAGCTCTTGTTTACCATGCGTGTGTATGGTAATATACAGACACAATAAAGGACGGAGGTAAATACAAAATGACCGCTAAATACTTTGCAAACTCTGCAAAATATCAGATCACGCTAAATCGTAAAGAGGCCGAGGCTCTCGCCTACTATGGCAGCTCCTACGACTACCTGATCACCGCTCTGAAGCTGTGGAGCGATGAGGCCGCTGAACTGAAGATCTTCGTCGATAACAAATTCACCGTCATGGCCGACCTGAAGCGGGCACTGGCCGCCAGCAGGAATTGAGGAGGGCACCGTAATGAAGAACATTCTGGTTGATATGCTGAAGGCTCAGGGCTTCACCGCCGCACAGTCCATGGAGTTCGCTTGTAAACACACGCTGCTCTCCAAGAAGTACGAGAAGCAGGTGCGGACCTGCTGGTACGGAGAGCGGACCTCCACGCTGGAGGTCAAGTTGTTCGTCAATCTGGAGGCCGGGATCTGCCGGGTGTGGTTCTATTCGGACGGTCGGCGGGATGCCTACAAGGAGCGGTGGTACTCTACTCTCGGCAAGCGCACCTATAACGCCATTGCCGAGACCATCAAAAACGCAGGGTTTGAGATCTGAAAAACGAAAAGACCCCCGGCAGCGATGCCGGGGGTTTCTTATTCCTCTTGCTTCTTCTCTCCGGCCTCCGGCTCGATCAGGTCCTCGATCTGGCAACCGAGAACCTTTGCCAGCTTGAGCAACTGGTAAACGTCACGGGGCACACGGAGGCGGCGGCACCATGACTCAATGGTCCGAAGCGGCACCCCGCTCTGCTTGGACAGGTCGGATCTGGTCATGCCCTTTTCAATCAGCTTTTTGTCGATGGGGGTCATGTTCTCGGTCATCGTCAGTTTTCTCATGCGGTGATCACTCCTTTTCAGGCTCTATTATACTGCGTGTGTATGGCTTTGTCAATTTGACGAAATAACCATACATACGCATTGTTATTTGTGCAGTATACATCTTGATAACCATGCGCGCGTATGGTAATATATAGACACAATAAAGGACGGGGGTAAAACAAAATGACCAAGTATACTAAGTTCGAGGCAATCTTCAGAAACGAGACGCTGGTGTTCACCGACAGAGATCCGAAGTTCAGAAACCGGCTGGATGTGTACAATTACATCTGCGCAGAGCGGCTCGGCAAGAAGTACGGAAAGTTCATCCGCATCAACGAATCCACTGTTTGCTACTAAGAAGGAGGTCTGAATCGTGAAACGCTATAAGGTGTACGTCTACAACACGGTTGATAAGTTCTGGGACTGCTACGAGGTCCTTGCCAAGGACCCGGTGGATGCCAGGAACGTGGCAGTGCAGCGGTTGATCGATGAGACCGGGCACGGTCTGGATGTCTACGAAGTGACCGACGTGTGTGAGATCAAAGGCTAAGGGGGGGGCAGCGAAATGATGACCAGTACGTTCAACAAGATCTATGCCAACGCCCAGAACATGAACATCGAGACCAGCGAGTGGTTTAACCGGGCGGGGTTCTTCTGGTGCCAATGCACCGAGAAGCAGCTGCAGAAGATGCGGCTGCTTCTCCGGGCGCAGGGCTGCAAGACCATCATGCGGGATGACGGTGAGTGGTTCGTCCTGAAGAACGGAAATATCATTAAAGCATAAGGAGACAGTTCGATGAAGAAGATCGCAAATAAATCTTTTCCTTTGTTCTACCTGAAAGAGAGTGAGCTGGAGGAAAAATACCGCACCAAAGAGGGCTACACCTATATGATCGTCAACGGATACGAGGTTCGCTGGCCTAGCTGGGAGAACCTCATGGCTGCGCTCGAAGATCACACCGCAGAGTTCTTCGTTCCGGGTGGAACGTGGGAGCCGCTGGGCGATGAAAAGCCGGATTTTTAAGGAGAGCCAGATTATGAAGCTGCTGGATCTGTTGAACGTGATCGAGGACGACACCCCGATCTGGATTTACATTGATCATCCGTTTCCGTGTAAAAAGGAGGGGCTGTTTTTCGGGGCGGTGCAGTTCGCTGCGGAGAACGATTCCGAGTGGGAAGGCTACCGTGTGGTGCTGACTTTCCCGGAGTTGTATGAGCCTCTCGGCGGGGTTGTTGGTATGTCGATTGTTGTTGTGAAGGAGGAATGAGCGTGGAATGCCTGAACTTCAGGGTCGAATCCCCGGAGAACTTTGTAAAAATCGCTTGCACAGTTCTTTTTGGGAAAAGAGAGGGACTGAGCGATTACGCTACGGTTTGGCATGATGTGTTCGATGGCAGTGCCGGGGATCAGCGTTTTCGGCAGTTCATGGAAGAACTTTTCCCGGATGGCTGCACCATCGGGGAAAAGGAACTGCACCAGTTGACGGACCGTGCGATCCACTACCTAAAAACAGAAACAATTTGCCTCGACATAAAGGCGGGGCATGATATGGCACAGGCTGTCTTTTGGGTGTATTTCATCCCGGAGCATAAAGTCTACGAGTGCGATTATGGCAGCCATGAAGAAAAGGTCATCGAGATTCTTACAAATTTCTTCGGGACCGACATAATGAAATACCCGGTGAGCGTTCTGAAAAAGTTTATATTGGGGTCGTTCCGAATTAAATCTACACAAACGACTGTCGGGTCGATTGCTGCCGATGCCGAATTTATCCAGATGGCGGTATACGGAAGAAGTAAGCCGAGGGGGTCTGTATCGTGAAGTTCTATCATGCTACCACAAAGGAGGCTGCTGAAAGCATCCAAAAGGACGGCGTTCTGAAAGCCGGGCCTTTCGGGGAGGTGTTCCTCTGCCGCTCCCCGCTGGATGCTTGCAAGTTCCTAATCATCCGGGGAGTGCTTCAGGTTTCGGTGTTCGAGGTCAATCTGAAGCGCAGCGAGGTGACTGAGAGCCACGACCATTCCGAGGGGTTCTTCCAGTGCAAGGCATACACGCACGACGGAGACATTGCCGTTTCAGATCGGGTGCCTGTTCGCACCTATGACTTTCAAAATCTTGTAAAGGGGTATAAATCATGAAAATGGTGAACGCAAAGGGCGAGGCTGTCTATTTCAACCGGGCATGGAAGCACGGGAAGGAGACGTGGGTGGTTCAGGGCATCGGCGAAACGCTTGTGATCGGGCGTGACCGCCAGAAGCGCAGGAGCCGCACATTCACCCAGCTGCCGCAGGCTGAGAAATATCTTGCTCGTATGGGATTCAAAGCCGCCCCTTGAGCCTTGATTTTTCCAACGGAAAAAACACCCCCGGAGAAGCGCGTAAACTCTCCGGGGGTGTAACTTTATTCTGAATACACAAAACGCCATACAGGGGCTTTCTGTGCGGGCGCAGAAAAGGGCAGGTGCTATTGTGCATCTGCCCTTTGTTTTGCGTGTGGTTTTACTCGCTGCAGAGCCACTCTGCGTAGTGGAGGTTGAGCCACCCTGCTCCGCTCTTGAGTCTGCCGTAGCTGCCCTGCACCTCGGTGATGGTGAAGACGTTCGGGCCACGGACAACCACGGTGGCGGGGTACTCGCTGCCGGGGCCTTTCCGGGCGGCGACCATCGGGACGGTCACCCGAACCAGAAAGGGCGGCTTCGCCACGTTGTACTGGGTCAGGTTGTACCGCTCGATCATGGCGCAGAGAACCTCGACGTAGTCCGGGGCGGTGGCGTACCCTCCGTCCTTGATGATCTGGGCGGCGGTGCGGTAGTCCAGCTGCCAGCGCAGCCCCTTGTACCGCAGGTCGGTGCCGTTCATCGCCCCGGCGAGGTATGCGCTGTGGTCGGTGATGGAGTCCTCGACGCTGGCGTACACCCGGAACTCGGAGGGCTGCCGGACGGTCTCTCCGCTGCTGGCCTCTGAAGATACCCACGTTATGCTTTTCCCGGTCCATGTGGAGCCGGGCCAGTTGTTGCCAGAGAGGTTCTTCTTCATCCCGAAGCAGTTGTTGGAGGCCGAGGCCAACGGAGAACGGCCCCAGAAACTTTCGATGATGAACTGGGCGAGGGTGATTGCTGCCGGGATGCCGGACACGACGTTGTCCAAGGTGGCCAGCGGTGCGACCTTTTTGATGACCGCTTCGTGGGACAAATACTTCAGTTCTTCTGCTTGCATGGTGCCCTCACTTTCTGGCGGTGTACTTCAGGCTGATCCACCCGGCACCGCTTTTCAGCTTGCCCCAGCCGCCCTGCTGCTGCACGATGGTGAATGACTGCCCCTTGCTCACAGTCTGGGCGACGGCGTAGCTCGTGCCCGGCCCTTTGCGGACGTTCAGGCTGCTGGCCGTGATCTGAACGATGAACGGCTCCGGGGCGGCCTCTGCGCACAGCCGCTTGTTGACCTCGCTGGCGATGTACGGGAACTTGCTTTTGAGGTAGGGGCCGGGGCAGAGCGTGGACTTGAAGTAGCAGTGCATCGTGAGGTTCCCGGTCTTGTCGCCGGTGAAGTTGAGCCTCTGGATGCCGTTGCGCTTGCAGATGTCTACGCACAGGTCGATGAGCGAGGCCATCGCCTTGTCGCTCACAGTCCAGTTCGGACCGAGGGCGTTGTTTGCCACCTCGATGGTGACAGCCTGATTGTCATTGTCCGGGCTGCTGGAGGTCCATGCCCGGTCCTTTTCCTCGACGTACATCCCGATGCGGCCATCGGTGCCGATGCCGTAGTTGGAACTCGCCTTTCGGCTGGTCGGGGCGAAAACTGCGCCGCACTGCTCCACGGTCAGATTGCCAGCCATGTGGTGGATGGTGATCTTGCGGATGGGCTTCTTGCGGGGGGTCCTGTTCGGGCTGATCTTGGTGTAGGAGATCAGAGAACTGTTGCTCATGGGAGCGACCTCCTTTCTCCCCGGCGGGCTGCTGCACCCACCGGGGAAGGTCTGAATGTGTTATTCTTTGGTGATCTCGTCGGCGATGTTCTCGGCCACCTCGTCCATCTCCTTGATGGCAGCATCGATGAAAGCGTCCAAGAAGGGCGTTACCTCGATGCCTTTCATCTTGAGCAGTTTGACGACCAGAGCGTGCTTGTCGGTCTTGGGAATCTTGCCAGCTTCTGCGGCTTTCTCTGCGCCCTTGACCAGCTTGCGGACCAGCGAAAAGATGCGCTGCTCACGGAGCCAAGGAATGCCGATCTTGGCAGCCATGAACATGGCAATGGTGCCGATGATCTCCATGACGTTGGGCAAAATGGCGGTTGCGATTTCGGTGATATTCATAGCTTTCCTCCTGTTAGATATCGTTCGTTTCGTGAGCCTTTTTGTTCAGGTGCTTCTCCAGCTTGTCGAGTGCATCCTTGCACGGACCGTTGCAGCCCTGCTCGATCAAGCCCTGCAGGGCACCCTTCAGGCCGTAGCAGAGCAACGTCTGCTCGTCCTCGATGGACTTGATGAAGTCGCTCTGCTTTTTATTGATCTGGAATACCTTGAAAACTGCGACGACTACTCCAATGATCACGCTGATGGACGTGATCGTCGAGGCTGCCTCTTTGATGGTGTCGATGTCAATGTACATCTTCCTCCACCTCCCCTCTGGCCGGACTGGGCAGAACGGCAGAACAGGCGCACTCGATGTCGTGCAGCGATTCTTCCTCGGCTGCAACGGCACCCAGCTGCTGAAGCTGTTCGTTCTGCGCCTTGGCGATGCGGAGAAGGGTCGCCACGGCATCGACTAAAAAGTCGATGAGTTCCAGCCCGCCAGAGGAGTTAGGCATCCTTGTATTCCTCGCCAGTGATGGTTTTGTAGTCGTCCTCGGTAATGGTACCCTTTTTGACGCGGGCTGCGATGCCAGCCTTGGTCAGGCGACCGTGTTCGTAAAGGCGAGACAGGCTCTCAACTAAGGTAGTGGTAGTCATATTACAAAACCCCCTGTTCGATCAGCTGCATGGTGTAGTCGTCAATGACCTTGCTGGTGTCGATCTCAGTGATCGATGCCAGCATCTGATACTCGGAGAACGTGATCTCCCGGCTCTCGCACTTGTAGTCGGTGTAGGCCGGAGTGCCGTCCTGTTCGGGATGCTCCACGGCGGTGATGTTGCGCCGCTGGATGTAAGTCTCCGGGCCGATGATCTGGAGTTCTTCAGGCTGGCTGGAGCATACTTCGGTTACCCAAGGTTTCATGGTTCTTTTTCCTCCGATCTAATTTTGAGATGATTTCTTTGAGCTTGCCGATCTTCACGTTCGGCTTGATCCTGCGCTTGAAGCACTCGTAGGTGTCGGTGCAGGAAAACCAGCCCATGTAGCTCAGCATGGCTGCGATGTTGTGGCGGCAGTAGCTACGCCCTGCCTCTTTCGCCTTGTGGAGGTGCCGGGCCGTCTGTGTGGCCTTGAGCATGATCCGCTTGCGAATGATGGTCTTGTCCCGGTAAAATACAAAGCCCATAAAATCCAGAGGTCGGCCCATTGCTTTCCGCTTGCCCTGATAGAAGAACTTGCAGACCTGCCTGTTCTTCTTCAGCTTCAAACGGAACCGCTGCCCCAGCATCTTTCGGATCTGAACGTCGGCATTGTGCAGGGCTTTCTTGGCCGCTGCATAAATTGTCACGTCGTCCATGTACCGCACGAGTTTGTCGAGGCCGAGGGTCTCGGTTATCAACTTGTCGAGCGGCTCCAGCAGGTAGTTGGCCAGCCATTGCGAAATGTAGAACCCCAGCGGGATGCCCTTTTTGAACTCCCGGAGGCACAGCCAGATGACGTGGAGAAACCATTCATCCTTGATCCTGATTGCAAGCTCCCGCATCAAAACGTCCAGCCGGATGCTGTCGTAAAAATGCCGGATGTCAACTTTCAGGAAGTTCCGGGTCCCTTTCGGGTCTGAACGGAGCCACTTCTCAATCCTCCGCTTGGCGTAATGTGCGCCGCGTTTCGGGAAGCTGCCGCAGCTGTACTTGTATGCGGTGCCGGTGATGATCGGCTCCAACACCAGCACGATGATGTGGTGCAGCCATTGTTCGTGGATCTCCGGCTCAAAGATCTTCCGAATCTTACCATGTTCGTAGATGATCTTCGGGGTGTGCTTATGGGGCTTGAATCCGAGTTTCGGGTTCTGGACTTCTACTCCATCGGGTTTGGTGTTCAAAATCATATCGTGCATCTTCTGAACTTCGTCGTCCAGATGGGCATCGATATACTTTACCTCCGCTCGGCGTGTTTTGCCTTTCCGAAGGTTCTTGTATGCCTTGCGGATTGTTTTCTCCGAAAGCATTGCTTGATACAGATACTTGTACTCTTTCAACTTGTACGCCTATAAGATATTCTTTCTTCTATCTCCTGCACCCGGCAGGTGCGACCGCTTTACCGGGTGCCCTGTATCGGACCTATTTCCACTCATCTTTCCAATTATGGCGAGTAAGCCGCATTTCAGCGGTCAGCGGTGTAGGCTGCGCCCATCATGGCGCAGTGCATAAAATGCAGAGTGCGGCGGCTTTGGCGTAGGATGTAGATTGCAGATAGAATCAGGCCGAGCCGATGTTCCAGTTCGCGTTGCCAGCGTCATTGTTCAGATTGATGCACCGAGGCCCCGTATTGGTGCCATTGTTGCAATTACCGAACCGTAGGCCCACCGAAGGTGACGCCGCCGCACTCCCCTTATTTATTTTTCAAAAATGAATAAGCTGTTTTGGCTCCACTGGGGGAGTTGCGCTGCGCGCACCCCCAGACCCCCCTGCGGGGCGGTTTACACCGCCACGCCTACAGGTGGTAAAAGGAGAATGGCCGAGCCGACGGTCCAGTACGCGTAGCCAGCGTCAACGTCCAGAGCGATGCACCGAGGCCCCGTATCGGTGCCATGGTCGCAAACACCGAACCGTAGGCCAACCTTTGTGCCTTCGGCATGGTAATAAACACCGTCGCAGCCGCCGAGGACGGTACTGCCGTTGAACGGCTCGATTGCCACGGCTCCGAAACCGGGCACCGTGGTGTAGTGGGAGGGGTACTCCCACTTGTCCTGATCGGTGGTCGGCAGGACGATGCCGGTGTTGTGGTAGGTCGCCCCGGTCACGTCGTAGGTGTAGTTCTTGCTGACCTTGTAGTCGCCGTTCACCAGCAGGGTGTACGGATCGCGCATCCACTGCTGGTAGCTGCCCAGCACGATGGAGTGGAAGATCTTGTTCAGGCTCTTCTGGTCGGTGGTGGCGTAGAACTGGCCACCGCCCACCACGGCGTTCTGCTTGACACCCATGGTCGGGGTCAGGCTCTGGTCGTAGCCGGAGCAGTTGCCGTATCCGAACACGTCCTGAATGTTGGAGTTCTTGCCGAACATGAGCAGCAGGTCCGCGATGGTCTCGACGATTGCGCCGCCGAGGAACTTGGCACGGTTGCCGACCGCATCGATGGCGGTTTTCTGGGCGGCTGTGGTCTTGTTGTAGTCGGGCTGGAGGCCGGACAGGGAGCGCATCTTGTCCTCGACGATGGAGCCGTAGAACATGGGCAGCCATACGCCCTCCAGCTCCTTGTTGTCCGGGTCGATGAAGCCGACAGGCTCGTAACCCTCCCGCTTGGTCAGACTGAACTTCACGATGCGGTCATCGCCGACGACGGTCTCGTTCTTGTAGATCTTCTGGAGCCAGCTGAATGCGCCGCCGTCGTAGGAGGTGTTGGCCACGTCCGAAGCGGAGCCGTCGCTGTACTTCTTGGAGTAGTCGTTGTCCTGAAGACGGTAGTCCGGGGTGCCGTCCGAACGGACCATGTATGGCTTGTTGGCTTCCAGAATCTCAAAGCCAGCCCAGTCGTTCAGGGAGATGCTGCCGTTGGCGTTGCGGCTCACCGGGGTGAAGTTCTTGTTCAGACCGATGTACTCGATGCGCTGCGTCGGGCTGAGAATGTTCATGTGTTCGATGAAGCCGTAGATCGGATCGACCGCCAGAATATTGTAGATCTTGTCCAGCGTTTCCTTGTCGGCGATATAGACTTTTTCTCCTGCCATTATTCCGTTACCTCCTGAAAATAAATAAGGCCGTTGTCGATGCCGATGATGTACTTCTTGCCGGTGGTGTCATCATAGGCGTACTGCTTGTTCGGCATATGGATCTTGACGTCCTTGGCGTTGCTGACCTCCAGCAAGAAGTCGATGGTGATCGTGGACGGCAGCAGGTCGTTGAAAGCGGGCATATAGTCCCACTGATCCGTTTCTGCGATGGCGAGTGCGTAGAGAATCTCACCCTCATCCGGGTCGGTGGCGAAGATGCCGATCTCCTTGACGTAGTAGCCGTTCTTCAGGTCGCCGCTGTCCTGATGGTTCGACATGATGAACTTCACAAAGACGTTGGTGGTATTCTGAACGGTGGTCGTGATCAGGGGGAAGGTCTGCTTCTGCGACTTGAGGGCGGTGCGGGTGGTGAGATCCTCGCCGCTCGCATAGCTGCCGTCACCTGCTGCCGCTTTGGTCAGTTTGATGGTGCAGCGTCCGGCCTGTGCCTTGGCGAGAAGGGCGATGCCCTTTTTCGTCAAAACGGATTCCTTGAAAATTCCGGCCATTGTGGTACCTCCTGTCAAAGAATGATGGTGTGTGAATTGGCTGCGGCGGCTGCCGGGACACTCTGCGCAGCGAGGGCTTTCAACTCGACATTGTTGAAATTGTTGAGAATGCGAACGGTGCGGCTCTCAACAAAAAACGCCGAGGTGACGGTCTGCGCTGCTGCGTTGCCCCGCTGCCGGGATGCAGCGTGGTTCAGGATGTTTGTGCTGGGAGCCGAAAAGCCGCCAGCGGGGATAAATACTGCACCCTGCGCTGCTGTGGTGCGGGCGGGGGTGTGGTTGTAGATATGGGCTGCCGGGGCCGCTGCCATTGCTGCAGCGGAGGTCTCCACGAGATCTGCGTTCCCGGTTCTGCCCTGCGGGTGGTTGGTGATCGCTGTGGACGGTGCAGCGGCGATGGCTGCTGCCGTCAATTCCTGAAGGCTGCCGCTGGCCATGGCCTTGTGATGGTTCAGCACCGGGCGGTGCGGTTCCGAAAGAGACCCGGCTGCAGCGTACATCTGCATCTTCTCGTGTCGCTCGATCAGGATTCTGCGGATGTGGGAGCGGACGTTCTTTACCCGCTTGACCACCCGCGTGAAAAATGTGGCGGCATCCGGGGTCAACTGGCCGCTGGTCACAATGTCGAACGTGCCAGGCTCCCTCGGTTCCTCGGTGAAGTCCGGCCACTCGACCACATCGCCCTCTCCGAAGACTGCCTGAATCAATTCCTCGACCGCTGAAACGGTTCCGGCTCTCGCTGCCCACAGGAAACTCTTTTTGATGATTTCCCGCTTGGCATCGACGCTCAGACTGTCGACGTAGTAAGGTGTGCGGAGTTCCACGGCCAGAACGTCCAGAATACTCTCCGGCAGGTCATCAATGACGGACATGGTCCGGGTCTGGGCCAGTTCCTGCATGATGCGCCGCTTCTCCTGCAGTATGGCGTAGGAGAAAGCGATCACCTCCGGGTCGTACCTGTAGGCATTGTTGAGCAGGTCGGTGATCTGGCCGTTGTAGAGATCAGTCATCTTCCAGCCCTCCGTATACGATGTTGACGGTTCCGGGCTGCGCTGCCTCTGTGGTCGAGACCACCGTGAATGCCGGGGAGCGGATCACTGCCCGCTTTGCTCCGGCTGCCCGGATGCGGTGTTCCAGCTCGCTGGGGTTGATGTCCTTTCCGATGTCGCTGCGCTGCCACAAGACGTAGGCGTTCACGGCTTCGGTCACCTCGTTCTGGATGGTGGCCGCCTGTGCCATGTCGCTGCGGTTGATGTAGTAGGTCACATCGACGTTGAAGTTCTGGACTGCCGGAGCAGAGCAGGTGACGTTGTCCGTGATGGGCCGGATCGTCTTGGAGTTCAGGGATTCCTGAAGCCCTTTCAGAAATCCGCTGCTGGGAAGAGTGCCGTCCTTCATCAGGGCGTAGATCACGACCTTGCACGGCTCCGGGGAAAACGGGACAACGTCACCCACCTCGGTGCTGTAGGTCTTTGCCCAGTAGATGTAAGACCCCTCAGACCCGGCTGTCGATTCCGAATCCGGGGCGAGGAAGATTCGCTCGGCGAGGCTCTCGTCTGTTTCGAGGTTTGCGCCGCCGCCGCTCTCGGTCACATTGGAGACGCTCTCCACATAGGCCACCGGGTCCACGATGGTGGAGATCTGACCGGGCATATAGCCATTGCCAGTGATGCCCTCCACGGTGCAGGTGGCCCGAATGTCTACGCTCTCTTTCCCGGCCTCGACCTCGCCGTATTCCGAGGTTGCGAAGTATACACCCTCGCCGTTGGTGACGCGGGTTCCGGCTGGGATGCCGATGGCGTAACCTCTCGGCTCCGAAAGGGTGAAGCGGATGGTAGTGGTCGCTGCTTTCGGCTGCTGCCGAATTACGCCACGGTTGCCGCCGAGGTTGTCCAGAAATTCGCCGTAGCTGTACTTAAGCAGATCCTGCTTGCCAGCCCGGTCGGTGAACATCTCCAGCTGGTAAAGGTCCAGAGCGACGCTGTAGATCAGGATGCGCATCGGGTCTGCAGGTGCAAGGCTGCGGCTCTTCCCGGTGACCTCCTTGTACTTTTTTTCAAAGTTGGAGACTATGCGGTTCATCATCGCATCGACCGTGTCGTTGTCGATGAACGAGACCTCCGGGAGGTCGAAAACGGATTGCAGGGTATCAGGCAAGAGAACACACCACCTTTGCTTTCAGGCTGCCGTTCATCACGGCGATTTCGTCCGTGCCCTCGAAGTCTACCTCGCAGGACTCCACTCGCGGCTCGTACTTTTCGATCTTTTCCATGATTTCCAGTGCCACTTCGTTCATGGCCACCTGCACCGGGTGGGACACGGAATCGTAACTAATCCCGAAGTCTCGGTAAAGGGGGCAGGTGCCAGCAGGGGTCAGGATGATGTTTCTCACGCACCGGGCGATGTCCTCCAGTTCGGTGCTGTCACCATCGAAGCTGATCTGCACGTCAGAAATCTGCATCGTATCCCTCCCATCAAAGATATTCTTCCATCGTCAGGGTCATCTTTGCCTTGACGATCTCGCCCCGGTTGAGGACCACCTCGTAGGCGGTCGAAGCCTTGGTGATCTTCCAGCGGTGCTTTCCGACCCTCCGAAAGCCTATGACCAGCATCTGAACTTCGCCTGTTTCGACGCAGTGGTTGATGTAGTCCATCATAAGCCGTGGCCGGACACCCAGTTCGGCATTGAGTTGGATGTCGAATGTGATCTTTCCGAGGCCGGGGCGGATAAACTCGGACTCGTCTTTCTGGTGCAGGCGGCTGTGCGTGGCCCACACCGAAGAAGTTTCGCGCTTGAGGTTCTCCGGCGTAAAAATGCGCCGGTCGGAGGTCTGGAAAATCAGGCCGAGGCCCCAGTTTCCGATGATCATGGCAGATACCTCCTGTTTTTAGGGGATGGCGGACGTTGTTGTACTGGTCGGTCCCTGCGCAGTGTGCTTATGCTGCTGCAAGCTGATTGCGCCAGCCTTTACGTCGTTCGTTGCGGTGACTCCCTCGTGGGTGGTGATCTGCTTTTCGACCAGCAGGGTCTTTTTGAGGGTGGTTTCTTTTTTGACAGTGACCTTTTCCAAGAACTCCACCTCCGGGGCGTTGATGGTGATCTTGCTGCTGGCCACGATGGTCATGGTGCCGTCCTTGTTGGCCTGAATGGTGCAGCCGCCGACCTGAACAGTCCAGCTTTCGGTGGCGGTCACCTCGGCGGTGCCCTCTATGGTCTTGTTGTATGCCTTGGCTCCTGCATCGTAGGTTTCGTTCGCGATGCCCTGTTCGTTGGAGTATTCCTTGCGGTACACTCCCTCCCGGCCATCTGTGGGCTGGTAGTCACCGTGCCACACCGGGCCGATGATCACGCCAGCGCAGCTACCGTTCGAGAGGTGCCCCACAAGAACCTGATCGCCGATCTTGGGCATCCAGTATTCCCACGCGAGAAACGGCAACTCCGAGGTAGTGCTGCCATCCTTGTCCTCGTAGGAAATTCTGGCCGTGCCCTCCGGGTAGTTGATGCTGCTGATCTTCCCGATGCGGAGGATGTTGCTGTCGGCCACTGGATCACCTCCTAGTTGGGGTTTATCCACGAGCCGGGGACGCTCTTGGCAGTCGTGAGGTTGAGCATACCCTGCGACGTGTTGAACACGTAGTAGGTGCCGGGCCGCCGCACCCCGGATGGATTTCCGGGTTTGACTTGCCCTGCCGCTGCCTCGGCTGCGGTGTAGTATCCCTTTTTCGTGGTCTTGAGTGTGTATGTGTCGCCCTTGGCGGGAGTGCCGCTGGAACTGCTGCTCTTTTTGGAGGACGACGATTTTTTGCTTTTGGACCGCTCCGCGACCGTGCTGGACTGAGTTTTTACTTCGGTGATGCGTTCCTCAACTTTTCGGAGTTTCAGGGCTGTTTTGTAGCCGCTATCTCCGAGCGTGTGGATTGCTTTCTCGACGTAATACTTGCCGCTCAACCGGCCGAGGCCAACGATCAGGACACACGCCGTGGCGAAAATGTACCATCTTCCCCTGAGCGTGATGTTCAGGGTTGTGGTGCTTTTGTTCGCGCTGTTCAGTGCGGCCAGAGCGATGGCGGTCGCCTCGGTCAAATTTTCTGCGGCCTCGTTGCAGGTCAGGATGCGGTCACCATCTCCGGCCTCGACCGTGAAGGTCTTGTTTTTCTTGGAGTTGGTGTACTCATACTTGACCCCGGTGTAAGTCCCGGCGAGGGACGTGTTCCATGACCAGTTGGGGTCGAAGTCCTTTTCTGTGAGGATTGCGATGGTCGGCTTTTGCTCGTAGGTGGCCTCGTCGAAGATCACGAGGCGGTCGTTAAAGATCTTCATGGCGAGGCCGTACTTGGTGACCAGCGAGTTGTAGAAGCTGCAATCGTCTTGATTGTTCTGCTCCACTTTTTCGATGGTCATTTCCTTGGCCTCGTAGAACAGCGCAATTCCGGCCCGCTCTGCGACCTTTTGCCCGATTTCCTTGAGGTTGGTTTTCTCGTAGGTCTGGGTTCGCTTGGTCGACTTGAAACTGCTGGTGGCCGGAATTGCCACGCCGTCCAAAGACATTTTGATGGGATTGCCCTTGAATGAGAAATCATCCACGCAAAATGCGCCACACAGGAAAGAGGTTTTGATGTTGTCCGCGTCCCAGTTCTGGGTCCTGATCGTCGGCTTTAGGCGGTCCCCGGTCTGGGGAAACCACGGGCCGATCCACTTTCGGTCCCGGTCGTTCAGTTCGATGTTGATCGTGTCGCTGGAACCGCTGGACACATCGGTGTAAGTAAAAGAGGCGAGGTATGGGGAAACCTGCGCCGTGGCATTTTTGCCGTTGTACAAAAGTGCGACGGATGCCTTGCGTGGCTCCACTTGCTACCGCCTCCATTCGGGCAGGTCGTCTGCTTCCACGAAGGATGCCTCATCCGAAACCTCCGGCACAAAGACTTCAACCCCTGCGGGGAAGATTTCTGTGTCGAGGAGCCGGATGTTCTCCCTCGCTTCCATCAGGACCTGAATTTTAGTTTCGTCGCCGTAGGTGGCACGAGCGATGGTGTCGAACGTGTCACCCTGAACCGTTGTGTAGATCGCCATCGGCTGCCCTCCTGTTAGAAGTCCGTTCGGTCATGGTCGCGGTTGTACTTGTCCATCATCTCGTTGAATTCCTCTTGCGAGATTCTGCCCGCCTCGACCAGATCCTCTTTGGACGGGGTGCCGCCGTAGAACTGGTAGGTCGGGTTGTAGACGATGGAGGGAGCCGGGCCGGGCTGCCCACCGCCAGCCGGAGCGGGCTGCGGGCGGTTACCACGCAGGGCTTCCAGCAGGGCCGCGATGTCGTAGCCAGTGCCGGAAATGCCCCGCAGCTTGTCCGCGAGGAATCCCAGCCCGGTGCCGATCATGTTTCCGAGGCTGCCATCGCTGTTTCCGGCGTTGGCTGCCTGTAGGGTGTCGGCCAGCATGGAGCGCATCTGCGTCCACAGTTCCGAGAGCGGGAGAACTGCTTCTTTTCCGGCCTCGCCGCCGCCCAGCAGCTTGTTGCCCATCGCACCGAAAATCTGCGCACCGTTCAGGATGCCGCCCTCTTTATACCATTCGATTCCGAAGTGCGGAACGCTTGGAGGAGAGAGAGAAAAGTCGCCAGTGATGCTGACGTGGGGCAGCTTGAGTTTCGGCAGAGACCAAGAGAAATTGAATTTCTGCTTGATGGCCGAGATCACGGAGCCGACCGCGCTCTTGGCAGCCTCCATCTTGCCGACGATGGCGTTATAGATGCTGCCGAAGATGTTTTCCACGGTCGTGCGGGCGGCGGTCAGTGCGGTGGAGATTGCCGTTCGGATACCAGCCGCCGCACTGCTGACGGCGGTGCGGGCGGCGGTGATCTTGCTGGTAATTGCGGAGCGGGCCGTCTCAAATGCAGAGCTTGCCACGCTGGAGATTGCTCCCCAAGCGGTAGAGGCTGCCGAGTGCATTTCCGAAAGAATTGCACCTGCGCTTTCCTTGGCAGCGGTCAGCTTCTGGGAGATGTACTCCTTGACGGCTTCGTAAGCTGCGGAGGTCTTTTCGGTCACCGCCGTCCATGCTCCGCTCACGGCAGAGCCGATGGTAGAGAGGATGGGTCCGAAGAAGGACTTGATGGCCGTCCACTTCTCGGAAATTGCGGAGCCGATGGCGGTCAGTGCGGTGGAGATTGCCGTTCGGATTGCCCCCCACACGGCGATGACCGTGTCTCTGCAATTTTGCCAGATGAACTGGAACGGCAGGGTGATGATCTGGAATGCCGCACTCAAAACCTCGCCGATCAGCATGATGCCGACCTGAACGACGTTTTTGATGGTCTGCCACGCTGCGGATGCTGCCGTTGTGATGCTCTGCCAGACCTCGGACAGAAATTCGACCGCTGCGGTGAATTTCTGTCTTGCTGCGGAGAAAAACTCAGCGATGGAGGACTGGGCGTTGCTCAGGAACGCTGCAGCAGATGCCACGGCGTTCTGTGCTGCTGCGATGGCCTGAGAAAGCGCACCCTTGATGGCCGAAAATATGGCGTTCACGCCGTCGCGGAACCACTCGCACTTGGTGTAGAGCAGAACGATGATGGCGATGGCTGCTGCAATGGCGGCGATGATGATTCCGATGGGGTTTGCGGTCATCGCTGCGCTCAGTGCTTTCTGTGCGCCGGTCGCCACGGCGGTGGCCTTTGCCCATCCAGCTTGTGCCAGCTGGGACACCGTGACCTGCTTCGTAAAGAGAGCCACGAGGACCTCGTTCAGCTTGAGGGTGCCGTTAAAGGCTGCATGTGCGATGTTGGCATTTTTGGTGCTCATCGTAAACAGTCGCAGCTGTACCTGTGCCATCTGAAATCCGTTGATGATGGACTGGATGCCCTGCCCGGCCTTGAACGCCACAAGGACTGCCGCCGCCGCTATCAACTCATCCCGGAACCGGGACACGGAGTCGAGGGAGGACAGCATCTTGTTGGCGAAGTCTGCCGAGACCTGAATCGCGGTCAAAAGGCCATCGACCAGAGCCGTGACGAACGGCGTGGCCCTCTGGATGCCCTCGGCGATTAGGTTGATAGTCGTGATCGCAAGGCTGCCGAGACTGTCGAACAGATCCTTGTGGTCCACGATGACTGCGCCGACCGCTGCGAATGCGCCGCCGACCTTTTCGAGTGCGGGGACGCAATTCTGGGCGAATGCCTCAACCTTGGGCAGGGCGTACTCTACAAAAGCGTTGCCCGCCGCAGCTATCCTGTCGGTGATCGATGGAATCACAGCGGAGACGGCATTGATGGCATCCTTGGCGGCGGGTGCAAAAGTCTGCGCCAGCCGAATCTTCATGTCGTCCATTGCGCTGCCGAAGATGGAGATTGCGCCTTGCAGCGTGTCGGTGACCGTAGCGGCCATCGTGCTGAGTGCGCCGTCTGCATTGTAGAGGTCATCGGTCAGGGCCTCCCACTCGCTGCGGCCATCTGCCGTGGTGGTGTTCAGGCCGGAGATCAGGTCGTTCAGGGCATCGATATGCTCTTTACCGCCAAGGGCTGCGAGTGCAGCGTTTCGCTGTTCCTCGGTCATGCCCTTGGTAGCCTCGTCTACGACCCGGATGGTTTCGGCCAATCCGATGAACTTTCCGTTGCTGTCAAAAGCGGAAATGCCGAGCTTGTCCATCATTTTGCCGGCCTGTCCTGTACCTGTCGTGAGGTTGTTGATCACGGCATTCAGGGCGGTTCCGGCTTCGGAGCCTTTGATGCCTCGGTTGGCCAGCACACCGAGGGCGGCGGCAGATTCCTGAATCGGAACGTTCAGGTTTTTCATCGTGCCGCCGACCGCGATGTATGCCTCCATCAGCATCTGTGCGGTCTGGTTGGACTTGTTGTTGGCCATCGCTGCCACGTCGAGATATCCGCCGAGGTCGTCAACCTGCAGACCAAGGGCAGAGAGCGAATCCGTCACAAGGTCGGAGCAGGTAGCGAGGTCCATCTGCGTGGCCTCCGAAAGCCGGAGGATGGGTTCCAGTCCTGCGATGGACTCGTTCACATCCCACCCGGCGAGGCTCATGTAACCGAGGGCCTCGGCACTCTCTGTGGCAGTTTTCGTGGTGGCCTTGCCCATATCCAGTGCCGCTTGCTGGAGGCGGGCGTAATCGTCAGCGGTTGCACCGCAGATGGCTGCGGTGTTCGCCATTGCCTGATCAAAGTCGGCGTATGTATTGACGGCATCGCCAACAAACTGGCCGATCTTGAGGGCACCCCATGCGGCGGCTGCTACGGCGGCGGCTTTCGCGGCGATGGAACCAAGGGACTGCATTTTTGTTTCGGCGGTCCCCATTGCGTTGTTGAAGCTGCTGGATACTGAACCGGCGATCTTGACCGCCAGCTTATACTCTTTTCCTGCGGCTGCCATCGGCTGTCTTTGCCACCTCCTTTGTGGTCGCTATCAGGTCAGACAGCGGCATTTTGAGAAAAAGGCCGAGGTCTGAATGAAGCGACATCGAAAGATTGATGCAGATGCTTCTCAGGTCGTCGCTGTGCCCTGCGCTCAGTCCTCGCTGTAGAAAAAAGAGGTCACGCGGTTCTTAACCTTGATGGCATCCTTGGGCGGCAGACCCCTGAAGAACTCGATGGGCTGCTTCGCTGCACGGGCGGCAATGAAACAGGCGTATTCGAGCGTCATCTCCGGCATAACGGAGAAACTGCCGCTGCGGGTGAGGTAGCGGTCGGCGGCGATCATGTCCTCTGCGGACAGGTCATCCATGCCGGACAGGTCCACCTCGGTGTAGTCCTTGCCCTCGAAGCGATAGGCTTTGCTGAACTTTACGGGGGTGGAGGATTCATCCTCCTGTGCGTTGGTCAAAATCTTTTCGTCTGCCATTAGGTGTACTTCCTCACTTTCGCCAGCAGGTCAACGCCGTTGACCTTGAACACGCTGTTGAGCTTGTCCAGCTCAAACTTCGGTTTGCCATCCAGTTCAATGTAGATGTAGGTCAGGCCGAGGGTGACGGAGCCGTTCATGGCCTTGCCCTGCTTCATGTCGCCGGGGGACAGCTTCTTTGCCCGTCCACGGAAAACAACACGCATACCCATCTGGTCTACGTTGCCGGTGGCTCGGTCTGTGTACTGCTGCGAGCCACGCAGAACCAGTTCAACCGCTTTCGTGGTGTCGATCATCTTGAAGACATCCTCCGAAAGCATATTGAAGATGATTTCCTGCTCCATGTCACCGTAGCGGCCAGTGATCACGGTCTCGAACTCGCCGAGGATGCCGCAGCCCTTGATCGTTTCGGTCAGACCCTCCAGATCAGGCAGCTTGACTTCGCCGGTGGTGCCGACCAGCCGATTGCCGGACAGGTAGGCGTTGTAGTCGTTGAGGACTTCGGGAATACCGTTAATAGCCATTAGTTGCTACCTCCGTTGATGCTTGCGTACAGCATAGCCGGGTCAAATTCCAGCGTATTGGTGATGTCCTCTGCGGGCACGAACGGTGCCAGCTTCTGATGGAACTTCACCTCGCCACTGATAATGTCGGTGGCGGTGTTTTCCTCTGCCCGGAAATCGATGTGTGCTCCAGCGCACTTGTTCTGCGCGACGTAGGAGTTGCCACGGATGTTCTCGCTGTCCACGATGTTCTCTACCAACTGGACGCTGACGGGGCCGTCGACGTACTGGATGTAGGTCCGAATGAAGCTGTTGCCCCACCAACTAAAGAAGCGGCGGCAGCAGAACCAGCGATCCTTGGGGTCGGTGCTGCCCGGATAGGCTGCGGTATTGTTGCCCCACAGCCGCCAGCCGTTCTGGTTGATGGCGGTGGTCACGCCTACGCCGTTCAGGGCGTTGGCCTGTACCTGATCCAGAACGACCTCAGTTCCGTCTGCCAGACAGGTGCCGGTGATGCTGATCGTCTTGTTGGAGGGGGACAGGTAGGGAACATTGTCGTTGGCTGCATCCAGATATGCAGTGCGGGCTGCAGCGACTGCGCTGGCCCACAGGACGTAGCTACCAACTCGGAAGCAGGGCCAGAGCGGATATGCGTGTTCGCTGCTGACACCTGCACCCTCTTTCTTGGCCTTGACCTCGGTGTAGACCTTTGCGCCTTTCTCTGTGGTGCTGTCGATGTCGACGATGCACTCGCACTTGAACACGCCGTTGATCTCGACGCACTTGGCTGCGAGAACCAGACCGACATCCGGGTCATGCGACCAGCCGGGGGCCAGCAGCAGACCGGGGGTCACGCCGAACTTGGGATAGATCTGGCGGACCAGCTCCATGCCGGTCTCTGCGCCGGTGCTGGCGTTGTAGCCGCCGACCACATCTGCCGCAGTGACCGCAGTCGGGTCGATGCTGGTAGAAGTGACGCTCAGAGACTTGGCATCCTTACCTGCGCCGGTTGCGGTCAGGGTGATGACCAGATAGCCGTTGCTGTCAAACTCGGTGACGTAGTCGGTGTTCGCTTTCAGGGCGGTGCCGCTCTCGGTGTCCTTTTTCACACTGACCGTGTCGGCGAGGATGCCGTCAATCTGAACAGTTGCCTGCATATTTTCCACCGGGACGGTCGATGCAGTGTTCTGCTTCTTGTGCTTCTTGGGGTCCAAAACGTTCACGAAGATCACCGGGGCGACTGCGTACAACTGGAAGCTGGCATAAATGCTCTGACACAGGGTGTACTTCTTGAAATCGTAGCTGAAGCCCAGCTGCTTTACCGCCTCTGCGTAGCTGTATGCGATGATGGGCACGTTGGTGGCAGAGTACGGATCTTCGGCGAGGTTGATGGGGGCCGTACCGAACACGACCTGAATCGCGGAGTCGCCCTTAATGGGGGCGGTCAGGCTCGTGGCCTGTTCGAGAACGGTAATGCCATGCTGATATGCCATAGGGATTCACTCCTTTCTGAGGTTAGTTGCCCTGCTTCTTGTCCAGCTTGGCTGCATAAGCCAGAGCCTTGCGGTAGAAAACGGCAGCAGGGCCTTTGCCGTTCGTGATCTCCTGCATCGCCTTGGATGCGTTCGCAATGGGAACGCACAGGCTCAGGAGTGCGGGTTCCTCCTGCGCCGCTTCTGTGATCGTCGCAGGGAGGGCGGTGCCGTCAAAGACGGTGCTTGTGGTGGCCACGCCGATGATGGTCGGGCCGAGGTAGATCGTTTTCTTCATACGAACTTGTTTGCCTTTCTGCGGGGAGCGTGGGCTTCCCACGTCATGCCGACCGCACCGAAGAAGTACGGCCAGCTCTGTTCATCCTGAAGTGCCCATGCAAAGCCGTCCCCATCGTCATTGAAAGCGAAGGGACCGAGGGTGTTGGATTCCTCGTAGTGCTGCTGCATCGTCTCCATGATTGCGAGGACGCTTGCGTGGCCCTGATTGGTTAAATCGTCATCGTAGATACCGATGCGGAAAACAACAGCGATTTTGTGTGCGGTCATCTGATCCTTGACCCCGCCGCTGTCAAGAGCAACGATAATGTAAGGAAACGGGTCCTCATCTTCCTCGCTCTTGCGTTTGGGCAAATTCTGACGGAACACATGGACAGGTTCCATCTTCCCATCTGGGGTCTTGTATCGTCTGTCCTTGAAAAGTTCGGTCAGGTCTTGCTGGAGCCTGACCTGAAGATCTCTTGCGGTCATCTGGTCACCCTCTTGATCTCTTTGAGAATGTTGTCCATGAGTGTGTCATAGATTTCCGGCTCAATAACGCCGTATACCCGGTCTTTGCTGCCGATCATCGTGGGGATGGAGTTCGACAGCAACTTCTTGATCGGGTAGCGGGTCTTGTGGTATCGCTGGGCGACTGAAACGTGACCGTTGCGGAACTTCACCAGAAATGCCTTGTTGTTGGATTTCATCAATCCTTTCAGGCTGCTGGAAAGCAGGACCTTGGCTTTCAGAACGTCAGGCTTGTCTTGGCCGGTACGATATGTGGCGGGTGAGACTTTGAAATCTTTTAGTTCCAGCTGTTCCCCGGTGACATTGATCGTGGCGGTAAGGCTGCTCTCTGTGGCGTTCTGGGTTTTCATGGCCTTAGTGAAGCGGCCCTGCTTTACTGCATAGGTTTCCTGCGCTTTTTTGGCGAGGTCCTTTTTGGCATCTCTGGCGGTGTCGTTGACGGCGTTCTTCAGAACTCTGCGGCTCTCATTTTTCATGGAGCCGAGGGCATCCTCTATGGTGCGGAGAAGATCTTCGTCGAACTCAAACCGAAGGATGCCGTCTGAAGAAGATACATTCATCTGCTGCGGTTCGCCTCCAGCGTGATGGTGTAAACGCCGCCCTCATCGGTGGCATCGACCACGGTGTACATCTTGCCGTCCAGCTTGATCACCCGTTTCTGTGCCGGGAGACCGCTGGGAAACACAGATGCTTTGACGTAGAGCAGCACCTGCCGGGCGTGGATGCCGTCCATGTTAGACTTCATCTGCTTCTCTCTCTCGATGTTCTCCATGTCGTCAATGAGGGCGGGCACGTTGTTGCCGTCGATGTTGTGCAGGTCTGCAAACTCGGCGACATTGAGAAAGGTTTCATCAACATCGCGGTCCATGACCTGCTTGAAAGTCATGCTCTGCATTTTCTGCGCCGCCTTTCCACCGTTTCGGGGATTTTCCCGACGAGGTCGTCCCCGGTTAACTCGCCGCCGACAGCGATTCCGGGGAGACCGGGTTCAGCGGTCACAGGGCGGGCTGCCACACCGCTGGGCGGGTGGTAGTCCTCCGGCACCCACATGGCGGTTCCTGCCTCAATCCATGCAGCGGTGTCCTCCGGGCGGTCTGCCGGGAGGAAATCACCGGGTTTGTACTGGGCAAAGCCGACCTGAATGTGGGCAAGGGCGAGAAGCCGATCAGCCATCCAGCTTGACCAGAATCTTGGTGTCCTCGGCGGTTGCGGATGCTGCTGCGTAGCCGACTGCGGTATTGCCAGCTGCAGTGTCGGTGATGCCGTTGCCGTCGAAGTACACGGTTGCGCCCATGTCGATCTTCTTGGTGCCGGTCTTGGGAATCTCCCAGATGCCGCCGACGTGCAGGGAGCCGACCTTGTTCGGCTCGATGTCGGTGCCGGTCACGCCGATGTGGTCGCCGATTTTGACGATGGTGTTCGCGGGAATGGTGGCGGTGGTGGTGTTGGTGTAGTCCAGAGCCTCACCGCGCTGCCAGAATTCAGCTTTTGCCATAACTCATGCGCTCCTTTCTTTTAACCCAGCGGGTCTGCGATGTTGGTGCCGGGGTTCTTGATCGCGCCACGGTAATCCATGACGTTGATGCCCCAGTCGAGGTAGATATCCCAGACGAAGCCCAACTGACCGGGGGTCTCCATGCGGCGAATGGTCGGGATCTCCTGACCGTTCAGGTAGTCAACCTCGATGAAGGCGGTGTCGGTGGTGTTCGCGGTCATAAACCACGGCATCACATTGCCGAAGCCGCCAGCCAGCGTGTTGATGGTGGGGTCCTCGATCACGTCCAGATTGCGGTACTGGTACAGCGGGTTGACGGACTGGGTGTTGCCCTCGGTGTTGATGGTGGGGCTGTTGAACAGGGTGTAGACATCAAAACTCATGCCGACAGGGACGATGAATGCGCCGGGGCGGATGATGATGGGCTGGCCAAACTCGTCCTTCTGGGTGGAGAGGGTCAGGATCATGCTCTGAACTGCCGCCTTGGTGATGCCGCTGCCGGTTTTCAGCAGATTGCGGTGTTCTGCGGAGAACAGCTTCTTGCCGTCGTAGATGGCGGGGTTGCCCATCAGGATCTGATAGCACTGGGTGTTGATGGTGCGGCGGGCAGCTGCTGCATGGCGGGCGGGGATGCTGGTCACCAGATCGATGTCGTCGTTGATGAACGCCTGACGGGACAGGGTGAACTGCTTGCCGTAGGTGTGCAGACGGCGGGTCGGCAGCTTGGCATCGGTGGGCTTGTCGTTCTTCAGCTCACCGCCCTCCGGCACTTCGAGGAAGTCACCGATGGGGCCAGCCAGATAGTTGTTGTCGTGAACCTTGAAGTCCTTAAGGCTGCCCTTTTTGGTCCAGCGGTCAAAAGTGACCGGGGCCTTGCGGTGGCCCTCGACGTAGGACTTATTGATGGCGTTGTCCAGAATGGCGGGGAATGCTGCGGTCGGGTTGTAGAACTGACGCTGCATCAGCATGGTGAACAGGTCGTCCGAACTCTTGCGGCGGGCATCGGCCACGCCGCTGCGCTCCAGACACTCGATGGCCATGTCGCGCAGGGTCATGTTTGCCATCTGCTGTGCGCCATCGGAGGCCTTTTCGGGATTCAGGCCACCACGGATCAGCAGACCGTCTGCTGCATCACGGCGGAATTCGTCCTCGCCGGAGCCGGTGACCTTAATGCCAGTGCGGATGGGCGCGCCGTTCTTGCGCAGACCATCCATGATGGCTGCACGGACCTGCTCCACGGTGCTGCCGTTCTGGATATAGTCCAATTCAGAAACGCCGAAGTCACGGCACATTGCGGTGATCTCGTTGACGCGGGTGCGCTCTGCTGCAATGGCCCGCTGGATATCATCTTCGGGGCCGGGGGCGGGGTCCGCAGAACGGCTTGCGTTTGCGGGTGCTGCAGGGGTGGGGTTCTGAGCGGGTGCCGGGTCTGCCGGGGTCTGCGGGTTTTCAGCTGCCCGGATTTCCTCGGTCAGGGTGTCGATCTCACGCTGCAGGGAGTCGAACTCGGCCTGTTCGGTGTCGGTCAGGCTGCGATTACCAGCCTTTTTTGCGGCATTGAGCAGTTCCCGCTGCCGCTTGATCTTGGCCGCTCTGATCTGCTTCTTGTCCATAGATGGGTACCTCCTATATGGAATTTTTATTGATCTGAAGCTGGCGTTCCAGAATGTCCAGCGGTGTGCCGGGACCGATTTCCTCGACCTGACGGCCAACGCCCACCGTGCTGTCTGCCGGGATGCTCACAATGCTGACCTCGTAGGGCCACCATTTGCGGACCACCTCGGCGGGGCCGGTGAAGCGGCCATCCGCAGTTGTCTTTCCTGCCAGAACTTCTTCGATTGTGTCGATGCGGTAGCCTACCGATACACCCTTGAGCGTACCGCTCCGCACCTTTTGGTAGATGATCTCCGACTGTTCGTCGGTGTCGAACTCGATCTCTGCGTAGCAGCGGTGGTCGTCGCCGAGCCATGCCCGGATGATCCTGCCGATGACCGAATCCCGATTGTGGTTGAAAAGCACCACGCCGATCTCGTTCAACCGGGCGAGATCGACGGCCCCGCTTGCGTGGTCGAGGATTTCATTGCCCCACCAGCGTTCGTAGGGTTCCTCGCTGGAGAACGACAGGGTAAACTTGCGCTCATTGCCCTCGCCGTCCATTGCTCGGATGGCTCCGCTGAAAAGTTCCCGGTGCTGGGTATTACTCCGCTTTTCCGGGGGTGCTGCTGTCTGCTCCGCTGCCCGCTGCCGGAGTCTCGGTCTGCTGGGCGGGAGCTGTCTGCTGTTGCACAGCCTGTCCAAGGATTACACCTCCTAAATCGATACCGTGTTCTTCTTTGGCGTACTGAAGGACTTCTGCGATGTCGTCCACCTGAGTTTTCCAGTCAGTGCCGTTTTCTGCGGCAATCTGCTTGAAGGTCTTTTGCCCTGTCTGAAGGGCGATCTTTGTGGCGGTCGCTTCCTTGGCCGGGTCAATCCACGGCTTCGGGTCCTTGACCCATTTGTGCTGGAAGAACTTCTGTTTGTTGCTCCAAAAGCCGGGGGCTTTGATGAGGCCCGCCAGAACCACGGAAATGACGAAGGTTTCGTAGATCTCGTCCATGACCTCCAGAAGAAGTTCTTCGTCCTCGACGTAGGTCATGCCATCTTCGATGAGACCCTGCCGGGTGCTGGAGTAGTTGCTCTGCGACATATCGCGGGAGGTGGCCTCATAGCTCAGACCCTGACCCGCTCCAATGAGCCGCTGAAAAAGTTTGATGAAGCTGGATGCATCGGTCGCCTGACCCTGCGGGTTGACGGCGTACACATCGTCGCCAGCGTTCAGTTCCCGGATCATGCCGGGGGTCAGGGTCTTTCCGTCGTAGCTGGTACGAGGCCCGGTCGCTGCATTCTGGCTGCGGCCAAGACCGGAGGTCGGCAGCGACTTTTTGATGAACACCGAAAGGCAAGCCTCGATGCGCTGCTTCACGCTGACGGCGGTCATGAATTCGTTGGCATCTCGGATGCGGGTGATTGTCTGACTCATGTCGGACATTTCCCGCAGCTGGGAGGGCCGCCGCTTGCTGAAGTAGAAGATCACGTCCTTTGCGGGGACGTAGATCGGCTCCATCATGGTGATGCCGTCCAGTGCATACTGCCGGAACCAATAACCGACAGGGCGGTTGTACTGGTTGTACTCGATGCCGCCGATGATATGGTTGCCTTTCTCTTTAGCGTTCAGCTGGTTGCAGTCCAGTTCGTCCACCTCGAAGATCTGCAGTTGAAACGGCACCATGCCAGCGTCGGTGTACCGCTTCACAAAGAGGATGCCGCCGTCGACTTTCTTTCGGCGCACGGCCATGCGCAGCATCTGGTTGAAACTTTGGGTGCCGGTTACGTCGCAGTTCTGCTTCTTGCACCAGAGTTTCCAGAGCCGCTCGATCTCGCGGGCAGTGTCCTGATCGTCCATATAGGACTGGAGAACATAGCCACTGCCGACAGTGTTCCGAACGAACGGACAGACCACGGAGTTCATCATGTCGGAGTTTCGTTCGAGGTCTCTTGCTCTTGCCCGGACGGTGTCCCGGCTGTATCGGTCGGTAACCTCTGCGCTCTGGTTCGATGCGTACCAGCCGGAGTTGAGTCGGCTGTAGTCTCCGGCATCGTAGTGTCGGACCTCGTTCATGTACTGCCGCCAGACCTCGCGCCGTGCGCCCCACTCCGGGCTGATCCAGCCGATGATGTTGTCAAGCCATCCCATCCCGGTCACCTCCCATCAAAAAATGCGACGTAGGTATCCGAGAAGAGGCCATTGTCATCTTCGGCCGCGATCTGCGCCGTCAGGTCGTTCCGGGTGGCGAGCAGGAGGTTCAGGTCTGCACGGGTCAGGCTTCGAGAGCCGATTTTGTAGGACTGGCCGCCGACAAGCACCGCCTGAATCGCTTTATTGACTTCGGTGAGAAGTTCTGCGGGGGTGAAGTTCCCGCTTGCAGCGATGTCTGCCATGTCATACCTCCTGTGTCGTGGCTGCTGTTGCAGCCGGGGTTGTGATGCTCGGTGTGGCCACCATGAGAATGCCACCGCCGAGAGAAGATCGGATCTGCCTCATGCCGTCGTCCGGGGCGAACGGGTAAAGGCCGACCTCCAAACCGATAAAGCCGGAGGTCGAAAGGGTTAGTAATCCAGACACTGCACTTCAACCCCCATCGCACTGGTTTCGTTCGCGGTGACGGCGACCTTGTCGGTCATGTCGGAGGTGCGGGGAATCAGCCGGGTGGCGATCACCTGACTGGTATTTGCCGGGATGGTTACCTCTGCATCGAGGATGCCGCAGGTGATGTACCCGGAGGTGAAGTTCTTGACCAGAAAGCGGCTGCCGGATGCTCTGAACTGGAACTCCAACGGGGTACCGCCTGTGGTGGGATGACGAATAACTTCCATGATTTCATTCCTTTCATTCCTGAAGCCAGTCCTCGTTTTGGGAGATCCAGCTTTCTTCGGGTGTTGGCTGTTCCGGCTGCGGTGCGGGTGCTGCTTCCTCCGGCACGGCCTGAAGATGCAGGGTGCGTACTCCCTGAATGTCGGCTGCGGCCAGTGCGTAGACCTCGCAGTCCAGATAGTGGTTGTCTGCGTGTGAGCTTTTCTGCACCCACCGCTGGACCACGCTGCCGTTGCTGGCCTTGACGTTTATCTTGTGTTCGGCGGTGACCATCTCGGCGTACTCCCGGTCGCACCCGGAGTAAACGGTCCATCGGCCAGCCTCCTCCAGCTTTCGCTTCATGCGGGCGGCGATCATGTCCTTGTACTTGCCGCCGTCCACCAGCACCAGCGGGATGCCGTAGGCTTTGCTGGTGGCCTTGTTTACGGTGGACAGCTTGTAGTGGGTCATCATCGGATTGCTGGAGCCTTTGCAGGGGAGTGCCCAGTCGGAGTTGTTGGCGCAGAAGTCGTAGACGCTATCCGAATCGTTGCCAGAGTCAATCAGTGCCAGATCAACCGCCATCGGAGGGCCGCCGTCCTGCCGGGGGTATTGCAGGTTCATCACCTGTTCGACCTCGGCAAAACTGAAAGCCTGACCGTGGGCGATGTTCTGCGAGGTGATGAAATCGCCCCACGCTCTGATCGTCCAGTAGAGGCAGTTCTCCTGCACGTCCACGCCGCCTGTGAGCAACTTGGCCCACGTCGGAACCATGTACTCCGGCAGATCGGTCTGCCGTTCGAGGACGAGGTCTGCGCTGGTTTTGAGTTTGGTGTCCTCCCACGGCTCTGCCAGCCAGCTGTTCACAAAGTTCTGCAGCTTCTCCGGGTCGTCCTTGCTGTCCAGAAATTCATTGACGACTTCCGAAAAGCGAACAAATGGCGAGTAGAGGGTGTTCATCCAGAACGCCACCTTTTTGACCAGCTGGGTCTTGGATTCCACGGCTCTCCACTGGCCCTCCCGGAGCATCTGCGGCTTGTGGCGGTCGGTAATGATGCCGCCGCACTTCTGGCAGACGTAGTAGCACTTGGCTGCCCGGTCTGCGTTGGAGAGACTTTTGTCGCCGGGGAATTTCATCTGCGCCCATTTGAGATCGATGAATTTCCCGCAGTGTGGACATGGCACGAAGTAATGCCGGACCTCGTCCGCGCTTTCGAGGGCTTTCCAGATGGGGCCTGTCCGAAGCGTCGGGGTGGAGGTCATGAAGATCTTCCTGTTGTGGAACGTCTTTGTTCGTTCCGTTGCCAGCTTGATGGGGTTCGCTTCCTTTTTGCTGGCTCCGGGGTACTTGTCCACCTCATCCAGAAAGAGAAAGCGAATTGCCTTGCTTGCGAGGCTTGCCGGGGAGTTTGAGCCGACCAGCGAGAGGTACATTCCGTCAAACTGAAGTTCCATCACGGAGGATTCTTCCTTGTGGTACAGGCTTTTCAGTGTCGGGGATGCCAGCAGCATCGGTTCGATGCGGTTTGTGGACACGCTCTTGCCGAGTGTGTCGATGGGGTAAACGACCATTGTTGGGGAGGGGTCCTGCTGCACGATGTAACCGATGCAGTTCAAGATCACCTCAGTGCCGCCGACCTGCGATGGCTTGATAAAGTCGATTTCCTCCGTTTCATAGTTTCGGAGTTCGTCCATGATACCCACGAGGTATGGGGTCTTGTCGTTCATCCATGGACCAGACACGGATGCGGTCTTGCTCTCCAGCATTCGATACTTTGCCGCCCACTCTGAGACATTGATGTCCTCTGGCGGGCGCAGGTAGCGCAGGGCCTCTTTTTGGTAGGGGGTTACCAGAAATTTACGAATCCGGGGCTTTCGGTTTGCTGCCATTGCCCTTGTCCGGGATTTCTGTTACTGCGGCCAGATAGAACGCTTCGAGTTGTCGATTGACCTCCCCCTGCAGGTCACGTTCTATCTTCCGGGCTTCTAGTGGTTCGACGTAGCCGCTCACCATGCTGGTCAGCCGTCCGGGGAGCGACATGGCGAATTTTTTGAAGGTCGTGAAGAATCGACTGTAGTCCTCTTTGACCTTTTCCACGTCCACAAGCTGCCCGGATGCAACGGACAGCTTCATGTTGTGGAGTTCGCCCTGCGCTTCTTTCAGGGCGATATCGGCCTGAAGTTTTTGTTCTCTCAGGTCCATTTCTTTTTCGGAGCGGTTCTTGCCGTAGGCTTTGTCCGAAAGGTATTTGACGTACTTCTGGATCGTGGGAACCAGATCGTAACGTCTACCCTCCGGGGTCTCGGTCGTGGGAAGAACGCCCTCCTGTGTGAGTTGCTGAATACGGCGGACGGTTACTCCGAACAGTTTGGCGATGACCTCCACGCGGTACATGGAGCCGCCTGCAACTTCGCCTTTATCGTTCAAATAGAGCCCCCCCCCGCTGATAGCTAGTTGTAATTCGTGGTCTGTCATACGGCGGTTAGAGCTTCTCTGCCTTTTGCCCGGTGTAGGTTTCCCACCGCTTTATGATTACGTCGCAGTTCTTCTCGTCCAGTTCCATGCAGAATGCCGTCCGTCCGAGCTGCTCTGCTGCCATCAGGGTGGACCCGCTCCCGGCGAAAAAGTCACCGACCATCCATCCGGGGCGGCTGGAGTTGTTCATCAACCGTCCGATCAGAGGTACAGGCTTCATGGTCGGGTGCATATCGTTTCGGGTCGGTTTCGGCTCAAAGTGAACCGTGGTCTGATCCTTGTATTCCCGGAGCATCTGGTCGATGAAGGCCAGAAGTTCCTGCTTCTTCATTGACTGGAAGTCGGGCAGGTCGTCCAGAAGAACGGCGTCCTGTGTGCGGTCATTGATGAAGTAATGGCCCGCTCCCTCTTTCCAGCCGTAGAGAATCGGTTCGTGCCGCCACTGATAGTCTTGGCGACCGAGAACAAATGCGTTTTTCTCCCATATCAGGCACTGGGCCAGCTTCAGCCCGGCATCAGAATAGGCTTGCCGGAACTGAAGCCCGGTACTCTCGGCGTGAAAAACATAAATCGCTGCGCCTGTGCGCATGGCATCGTTCATGGCCTGAAATGCTGCCAGCAGAAAACTGTAAAAGCTGGCCGCATCCATGTGGTCGTTCTCGATGACGCTGTTCGTGCGGCTGTCGGTCTGGTCGAGGTAGTCGTTCAGAAAACCAACTTTTGCGCCGTAGTCCACATTGTATGGCGGGTCAGTGATTACGAGGTCGAGTTTGCTCCCGGCCATGAGAATTTCCGCATCGTCCAGAGACGTGGCATCGCCGCACATCAGGCGGTGGCGGCCCAGCTTCCAAATGTCGCCCCGGCGTGTGACAGGGGTTTCGATTTCTTCCTTGGCTGCATCCGGGTCGAAGTCGTCATCATGGGCTTCTTCCGGCACATCCAGCTGCTGGATCAAATCTTCGAGGTCATCCTGATGGAAGCCGGTCACGGAGAAGTCGTAGCCGTTGAGGTCAAGATCGGACAGGAGGTCTTTCAAAATCTGAAGATCCCACTTGCCGGTGATCTTGTTCAGGGCCACGTTGATCATCTTTTCCTTGGCCTTGTCCCGGATGTCCAGAACGACGACCTCGGCTTCTTCGATGCCCATGTCCATCATCACGGTACGCCGCTGGTGTCCTTTGATGATGGTGCCATCGTAATTTATGACGATGGGGTCAGCGTAGCCCAGCCCCTGAATGCTGGCCTTTATGTCCTGATACTCCGGGTCCTCCGGGGTCAGGGCTTTTCTTGGGTTGTAGGCGGCGGGAATGAGGTCGGCCAGTCGCCGCCTCTCCATCCGCATGGGGTTGGTCTGCTGCATGGTGTTCACCTCCTATGTGGGGTCTGAATGGGGTTTGCGTAACGAAATGCTAAATTTTTTTTAGTTTTCAGGCGAAAAACCTTCGGGCCTTCCTCGCCCCGCATCATTCTCCGGGCGGGGTAGTACCTACGCCGTGGCCGGGGAGGGGGTAGCCCCTCTCTCTCCAACACAAAGGCGCACCGAGCGTGGTTGCGGGGTGCGCCTTTGTCCGTGAAAAGGTATAAAGGAGAGAACACAACACGATGCCTACTCGTGATGGGCTTGGGCGGGCTGGCCCTTGTCCATGCGACCATTGTATTGACTTCTGGGGTCTCTTTGGGTATCTTCTTTCGCTGCCCTGCAGTTGCCCCGCCTCGACCCCGCTGCGCCCCTGCGCTGCTCTGTGCTGTTGGGCTGTGCTGCCGGGTGTCCACGGTTCCGAATGACCTTGCTCCCACGCCACACAGGGGCTGTTTTTACCGCTGGTAAAAAGCAGGGCCAGACAGGGGGTGCTTTGTTTCCGGGCGTATGGTTTTGTGGTTTTTTGAAGTCCTGAACACGGCGCAAAATTTCCGGGCGACAGCCGGGGCATGGAATCTGGGGTGTGCGAGGGGTGAGCCTAAAATCCAAAATGGGAAAAGAAAAAGCCGGGGCATAGCCGGGAGCCTTGGCCGGGATTTCTCTGTGCGGGAATTCCCAGTGTGCTGCCCCGGAACTATGCCCCGGTCTTTGTTTTTTAGTGGCCGTCCTTTTCTGTGCGTTCGACCCTCGCCCTGAACTCGGCCAGCGTGGTGCGCACCTTTTTGTAGGTGTATAGCCATTCCAGCCCTGTGCTGTACCGCCTGAAGCACGGTGCCCTTGACAGGTGGATGGTGCGCATGATCTCGTTCCATGGCTTGCAGTCGATGTGGCGCATTTCCATGATCTCCCGCTCTACGGAATCCTGCGGGAGGAATTCTAGGACATCCATAATGTCCAGAATGGCCGTCGCTTCGATCTCCGATTGCCGGGCGATTCTGTCCTCAATTTCGGCCATCTTGATGGCGAGGGATGTGTTCCGACCGTTCTTTCCGGCTGGGTCCAGCTCTGTCCGAATGTCGACCAGCCTTTCCCGCAGGATCTTCTGCCGCTCCTTTGCCCGGTAGTATTGGCTCAGGTATCGCTTGAGGAAGATGCGCTCATCCTCGCTCATCTGAGACGGGTGTTTCTGCATGGGAGGCATCCTCCTTTTTGGCAGTGTGCGGAATGAGGGCGTAGATTTTGCCGCCTCTGAACACCAGCTTATAGACCGCCTTGTCCTTGTTGTCCCAGTCGTAGATCTGGAATCCTCGCTCCGAAAGAACGCCGATCATCATGTTGATGGTCGTGACGAGGGCTGGAATCGGGAGGGTGCGCATCCCGGCCAGTGCATCCTCTGCCGTGCGCTGCTTGGCCTTGGATTTAAGACTGAATGGCTTCGGCTTGAATGGGATGGAATTGCATTGTCTTTTCATTTTCTCACCTTTATTCCGAATGTCTTGTAAATCCTCTTGCGGATAATGCGGAGCCACTTCTTTCTGGTTCTCGGCTTTCCATGCTCCACGAGATGAATCTGCCGTTTTGTTGCCACGCCGAGATGGAATCCGTATATGCAAACAAAACGGTGGTAAAAACTCGACGTTTTTCGGAAGTCCCATCTGAACATCCCATCCTGCCAAGCTCTGCCGTGGCAGCCATAAAACGTGCGCAGGTCAAGCTGCAAAATATACGGCTGTTCTTTCATGCTGCCGCCTCCGTTTTCAAAAACCTGCGGATGCGGCGCAGGATGATGTGATACCACTTCTTCCGAATCCTCGGCCTCCGATGGTACATGAGCTGGATCTGCTTCTCGGTGGCAAGGCCATAGAGGATTGCCATGTTTCCGGCGTAGACCCGGAGGACTTTCTGCGACACTTCTTTGGCCCACTCGCCGATTCTTCTGAAGAAGTCCGAGATGCGCTGGGCGGCATCCTGCGCAGCCTCCCACAAAACATCAAAGACCTGCTGTAGCATATTCGATGGCCTCCACTGCTTCTTCCGGGAGACAGACGACTCTCGCCGTTCCTCCGGCTCTCTTGATTGCTTCGATGGTGTCGAGTTGGAGCGGGGTCGGCTTTCCGAGGAATGGTCGCTTGATTTCGAGGCCGATGTACAGGCCATCAATGATCACCAGCACGTCCGGGAATCCCCGCTCACTGTAAACCCCGGCTGCGATCTTGCGGACAAAGGCTTCCGGGTAAAGCTGCCGGATGGCCGCCATGATCCTTTTCTGATACCACTGTTCAAAAGGAATCTGATCTTCGAGGATCTTTTTGACTTTTTCGGCGGTGAGCGTCAGGCCGAGGTTCTCCTGCGCCAGCCTCTGAACGTCTGCCGGGGTTCTGGCCCCGCCGTGGTACCACTCGTGCAGGAGGTTTCTGGTAATGTTCATGTGTTCAGGTCCTCCAGTTTGTGTGAAAGGTAGATGATCTGTTTGAGAATTACATGGGTGCAATCCGCGACTTCGTCCATATCATTCTGCTTTTGCTTTGTCCAGTTGGGGTAGCTTTCTGCAGCAGCCTCCCGGTAAACCTCCGAAATAAGGTTATAGGCGACCTCCAGCTTTGCATCCCGCATGAGCGCAGCCTTTTCCTTTTCTCTGGCCCTTGCCCTGCATTCAACTTCTTCGATCAGCATGGTGCGGCCTCCATGAACACAGGCTCGTCGCTATCGCTGGGCAGAGCCGGGTTGTCGGCGTACTGACCTGTGCTGTTGCTGGAATTCTCGGCACCGAGTTCCTGCCACTCGAAGTCCTTTTTGTTGCCGTCCTTGTCCTCCATGAAATTCGAGGCCATCATGTCGGCGGTGTGGAGTGCCCAGACGATGGGGTATTTCTGAATCGCTGTGGCAAGGCTCATGGTGTCGGTGTGCTGATCAGTGAAGCCCATGTGCCACCAGATGGCGTACATTTCCTCCGAGGTGAGCTTGATGTAATTCTTGATCAGCATGGCACTCTTGGGGCCGTGGCCGAGGGGCATCAAGTCGCTGACCGTGTAGAACGGCACCTTTTCCCATTTCCCGGTCTTTTCGTTCTTGACGTTCCGGGTGCTGGTGCTGTAGAAGTAGGTCTTGCAGATGTCGTGGAGCAGGGCGATGAGGATGACGCTCTCATCCTTGACCTGTGCGACCGAGGTCCCGGCTACCGTGTAGAACCATGCTTTCGTGCCGTCCTCGTTGGTCTGTTCTTCCTGAAGCAGACCCCGGAGGGCATCCAACACATTGAGGCTGTGCTGCAGGAGGCCGCTCTCGCAGGAGAGGTGGAACTTCGTACTTGCGGGTGCTGTGTAGAAGTCGCTCTTGCGGATGTAGTCCATCAACTTGTCGATGCCGGGCCGCTTGACCTTGGCCATCTCCGATTCAAACCGGGCGATCAATTCTTCCTTGTCCATATCTTGTCTCCTTTGATGTGAGGGGGAAAGGCTGCGCCTTGGTACTCTCCTTTGGAGTCCATCCAGTAGCCTCCCTCGTTGGTGAATGAATCCGAATCGTTTCCCGGCTGGCCGTTCTGCCAGAAGAATCCTGTGATGTGGTTCCTGATCCAGCGGTGGCCGTCCGGGTAAACGTGCCAGAAGTTGTATTTTTGCCAGTAGGGTTCGTAGGCTTCCTCGGTGCGGTGGTAAAGCTGCCAGACGAGGTCGAGGAACTTGTCATAGTCGAGGTCATCGATCAGGGCCTTTCGGTACTGGTCCATGAGGGCACCCGGCTGACTTTCCTCGGCGAGGACGGCGGCGATCTGCTGCGATAGCTGCCGATTCCCGGCGATGTCCTTTGGGTGCATCGGGAACGGCATCCTCTCCCGGAGTCGGGCGGCGAACCAGTCAGCAAGGTCGGCCATTTCTTTGGTCAGTTTCTGGTAGGCTTTGCCGTACTTCGTCTGGAGGACTTCCAGCGGCACCTGTTCACGGTTGGTCTTGAGCTTCCTGAAGGTATCGTTGAACCGGGCCATCATTTCCCGGTCGTCGTCCGAGGCGGGCATCTGCATCACTCCATGTATTTTTTGGCTTTGGGGTTCCATTTGAGAGTGGTCTCCTTGCCGCAATCGCCGCAGGGATAGCTAAAATCCGGGCTTTCGATGTTCGTCTGTCCGTAAGTGTGCCGACCGCAGCTGCAGTCGTATTCAAACAGTGCGGTGTTTTCCAGCGAGAATTTTGCACCGCATTCTTTGCAGGTCCACTCGGTGCGGTAGTCCTTTGTGAAAGCGACGAACTCATCGCCGCACTTCGGGCATCTCAGTCTCATCAAGCCTTTTGCTCCTTCGGGCTTCGCTGCCTTTTTGGGAGTTTCGGTGGGTGCAAGTTTGAAGGATGCGAGATCCGGGCGGTAGCAGACGGCATCGAGTGCATCATCGTGCGAGGGGGGGGCTTTCCTCCGGCTCATCGGGTGCAACTTCGGGCGGCTCCGGCTCGGCAGGTTCTTCCGGCTCCTGCTGCTTGGCCTTTTCGGTCTGCTCCTGAATGACAGCCTGAAGTGCAGCGGCGTTCTGCTCGGCATTGCTCGGTACCCCGGTCAGGCCGCTCTGAACGGCGAACTCTGCGATGTAGGCGTTCATCTGATCGGCGATGAGGTCTTTTGCCCGGAGCAGCTGCTGGGCGTTCTGGCAGGTGATCGTCACGTCCAGCCGGTCCTCGTACCCATCGTTGATCACCAGATGTGCGCTATAACTGTAATCATGCATTTTCTCAATCCTCCCAATTTAATGCTTGGCCGCACTTGCAGCAATATACGCGCTTGCGCAGGGCCGGTCTATAAACGACTTCGTGGCAAAGCGGGCAATTTCCGAATTGTGAGTTTTCCCACAAATTCACCTTTGCCGGGATCTGCTTCTTGAACGCATCCATGCCTATCCGACAGGCTTCTTTTACGGTTTCGATGCTGTAGTTCTCCAGATGCTCCGGGTCGAGGATCTCGGCGGCCCGCTCGTAGGTCATTTCCATTTGCATTTCCTCCTTTTGTGGTTTCTGGTGCTTGTTTCACCTAATCGGCGGGAGTAGGTGAAACGGCGTTTTGCCTTGTGGCCGTGCGGCTTTCCGGGTTCCGTTTCACCTGTTTCACCTATTTTGAAACACACACCGTATTTTTAAGAATTTTGCAACTTTGCACTAAAATCTTGCAAAATGCAAAAATGTGTAAAAGCATACTGTATTTTGATTTTAGGTGAAATAGGTGAAACAATCTATTAAAAAGCCGCTTGACTGCTTGACTTTTTCTGTTTCACCTAATGTTTCACCTAGCGTTTCACCTAATCTTAGGTGAAACAAATTTTAGAAAGGAAGATCGTCCGTGTCGTCGATCACGGTGAATCCGTCCTGCATCGTGGTCTGTGTGGCAGAGGTCTGGAACGGAGCCGCTGCCGGAGCCATAGGTGGTTCCTCTTGGTCCATCTGATCTTCGAGATCGTCCATCGGGTCCTTGTTCTCTGCCAGCTTGCCGATGAAGAACTCGACAAAGCGGCAGCTACGGTCGCCGAATCTTCGCATGGTGGAGTAGGTGATTTTCCCGTTCTTCTCCCGGTACATACTGATCAGCCCTTTGTCAGCCAGATATTTCATGGTTTTCCGGGGGCTGTACCCGGCTTTCGTGAGGGCCTGATTCAGCATGGAGGGGAAAATATAGACCGTGTTGCCGCTCTCGTTCATCATGCCGAGGCAGGTGCCGATCACCTGTGTTCCGAAGTATGCCTTGTTCGACATGACCCAGTCCACGATGAACTGCGCAGCGTTTTCGTTCACGTCGGTTGAGTTGTTCTCTACCTGTTCCTCCAAAATGCTGGCAGCCATGATCTTGGCTTTTTTCCACGATTCCGGGTGGATGCCCAGTTGCTGCAGAACGTCGGCCTCGTCGGTGGGGTCGCCCTGCTGCTGCGTGTTGAAGAACCAGCTATCGATCATGGCATCGGCCAGCGCAACTGCGGAAATGCCGGAAACGTGGGAGCCGTTTTTGCCGTTGGCCATTGCGTGGACGTAGCTCTGCATCAACTCGAAGGCATCACAAATGGTACGCTCCGGGGTGGCGATGATCCTCTTGACGAAGGCCGGGCCAGCCCAGCCGCAGTCCATCACGGACTGCTGGTGCATCAATCCGGCATCCCGCTCGTTGTCGAACGGCCCACCGTAGAGTTCCAGTACACGGGTGGACACACCTGTTTGCGTGGTCTCGGTGCTGAGAGGTTCCTCGCCGGTGGCCAGAGCGACGGTGCGCCATTGCTGGGTGGCCTGAATGCCGCCGCTCTTTGCGCCTCTGATCTTGCCGGTGCCGGATGCGATCATGTAAACGATTTTTTCCAGCCCGGCCTGATTGTTGCCAGCAAGCTGCCGCTCATCAATGCCGAGGGGGAGGTCGCAGTAAAAGGCTGCCGTCCGTTCGAGGCCGACCTGTGTGGCGTTGAAGTTGACCATCAACCGCTCCGGGTCTCCCCATGCGGAGAGGGCCGCTTTCAGGGCTGCGGTCTTGCCGCCCTTGGAACCGCCCCAGTTGTACACGAAGAAGATGCGCTGCTTCACGATCCGCAGGAGCGGGGCGGCAAAGCTGGCTGCAAGGATGAACCTGAACTTTTGGCGGCTGCGGTGCGGGTCCATGTGTTCCACCCATTTCTCGAAGGTTCCGTTCTGGCAGTAGGCCGTGGCCATTGCCTTTTGCGATGGGTCAATGTCCAGCGTGATTCCGTCTGCGTGTCCGGGCACAAACCTGTTGCCGGGTTGCCATCCGAATGTGGAGGTGCTGTCCTCTTTGGGGATGATGTCGATGTTCTCGGCCTCAAGACTTCCGAGGAAGCGGACCACCTGCTTCGAGTTCTCGCTGGTAATCGTGCAGCCGAGGTCTGCAAGAGCGGTGATGCTGCGGCTCTGGAAGATCACCGACCGGGGGTAGATGGCACTCTGCCAGACACCGTCTCGCTTGAAGGCTACCTCTATTTTTTCTTCCCCGGTTTCGATGCTCTGGAGACGCTTGGTCAGGATGATCGGGGTGCGGCAGCAGAGGACCGGCTGGAACTTCTTTTCGTCGATCCGGCTGATTCCTTTGTCCGAGTAAATCCAGCCCTCCGGCTGTCGGAGGCTGATCGGTGCGCCACTGATTGCTTCAGGTATGTCCTCTTTTTTGTAGTCTACAGGTTTTGCGGTTTTCAGGGCATCCCGGATCAGCTTGGCGGCTTGCTCTCGGCCATGCTTGATGTAAAGGTCGGAAGGGTCTTTTTCGCCGAGAGCCTTGCAGCTCCACTCGTAGACTTCTCCCTCGTAGCCTCCATCCAGGAGGCCGGCGCAGATCTTGTGGATGAAGGTGTCGCCGCCGCCGTCCGGCTCGTGGTGCAGGTACAGCTTCAGGCCCTGAAGCACCGAGGACTGTTCCGGCTTGAACATTGAGGCCCCCGGCACACCGATGGCCGGGATGCCCATGTACCACAGGCTCTGCGTGTCGCTCTCGCCCTCAACCATGACCGCGTACCCTGCGTTGGCAAATTCAGGGATGCGCCACTCACCGTAGAGGCAGATCTTGCCGGAGCTGCCGGTGCGCCAGCGGAAGTCCTTGTGGGCGTACCGCTTGCGGTAGGTGGATTCTTCTCCGGCTGCATTGTAGTAGGGAATGTAGAGCCATGTGGTGCCGTTGTTGCGGTCTTTCCGGGTTTCGAGGCGGCAGGTCTTGGCCAGCCATTCTTCCGGGAGGTGCTTTGCAAAGGCATACTCGGCAAGGCTGAAATCTTCGAGGGCTGTGGTCTTTTCTTTCTTGGCAGGTTTCGGGGCTTCGGGTGAAACTCCGTATTTCTCCAAGATCTGCTTGTATGCCTCTTTGGTGTCTACGCCATGCAGTTCTGCCCAGAATGACACGAAGTTGCCGCCCCGGTCCTCTGCGAAGCAGTGCCACTTGCCGGTTCTGAGATCGACCGAGAAGCTGTTGTTCCTGTCCTCATGGAAAGGGCACAGACCTGTCAGCTTGTCCCCGGCGAGCTTGTATTTCTGAACCACGGCGGTGTATTCGGCGCGGTAATCCACCACCTTATCAAGATCTATCTCTCTTGCCGCCATGCTGCCTCCACCGCCATTCTTTCTTGAATTTCATATCTGTTCCCCTTTATGCCTTAAGGGGAGCCGCCTCGATGCGGTTCCCCCTGCGGGCATGAATTTTATAGGGCTGCTGCCTGATTAAACAAAGGGGAGATCCTTGTCTTTGTCGGTCACGTCGGTGAACTCCGTATCCGACACCTGAACGTCCAGTGCGCTTTCGTCTGCCGTCATGGTGTTGCTGGAGGCCGAGGTGCTGTAGTCGTCCATCGTGATGGCAATCTCCTTGTACTTTGCCTTGATCTCCTGCCGCATGGCCTTGGCGGTCTGAGCAACTGCCGGGGGCAGGATGCCACGCTTGTCGACTACCACGGTGGCGTAATTGATGCCGTTGGCGTTGGTGGCCTTGGCCAGCTTGAAGCCGACGATCAGGTTGGTGTAGGGGATGCCCTTGGAGGCCATGATGCGGGTGAGGGCCTTGTTCACTTCCTTGATGCTCGTGGGCGGCACCGTAAGGAGATAGAGGTTCGGGTCGTTGCTGCGCATGAGGTAGATCCGGCGCATATTCTTGCAAGCCTTGCCCTTGCCGCCATTCGGGTCGCTGCCGTACTGGTTGCAGGGGCACTTGTCGCATTCGCAAATCTCGCCGGTCCGAATGTTCAGGCCAGACTTGCCGTCCATGCTGGAGCAGACCGGGATCTTGTCCTCCGGGTTGGTGCTGCTGCCGAAAGCGTTCGGCCAGTAGCCGTTCATGCGGTGCGTGAATACAATCACGCCCTCGATTTCCTTGGGGTAGTCCTCATCGCCGTCCTCGTCGCCCTGCACCGTGAAGGCAAGGCTGCCGCCAGAGGGAATCTTGATGGTTCGGCAGTTGATGCCGGATTCATCGTCCAGATCGTCCATCTGATCCTTGAGTTCGGCTGCCAGTTCCGGGTCGAGACCGTCGTAGGCGGTGGTCAGGGCGAAGTTTTCAACGGGGGCCAGTTCGGTGCTCTTTTTTGCGGTTGCCATAGTATGTATCCTCCTATTTATTCTTCATCGTCGGCTGCAACGTCGGCGGGTTCGGCTTCTTCAAAACCATCATTTTCTGCCGCTGCCTGTTCCAGCGGGGTGGGGGTGTCGTCTTTGCGCTCGGCTTCGTAGAGGTCGTTCATGGTGCGCTTCATCTCGGCTGCCATGACAATCGACAGGGAGATCAGCTCGCTGACTCGGTTGTGCAGGGAACTGACCGCCTCGACTGCAGGGTAGTTGGGATTCGCCAAGGTGCTGAGAAGGGTGTCCATGTCATTCCGAACGGACTTGACCTTTGCGCTGATCCGGGTGAAGTTGTCGGCGGCGATGCCGTATGCCTCGTGACGGTTGCGCACGGCGGGCGGGTTGTAATCCTTGAGCATATCGTAGGTATCATCGATCACGCTGGCCACCCGGCAGTCCACGTCCTGCTGGAGATTGGTGCGCAGATCCATCTCGGTCTGCTGGTAGTTCTGGTTCGCCATTATTTCTTTCCTCCCTTGGTGGCCCGGCTGCTCTCGCGGCGGCGGGTGATGTCGTAGGTGTCGAAGATGCTGATGCACTTGGCGAGGTCCTCGCTCAGGCCGTCGTTTTCCTCGACGTATGCCTTGATGGTGGACTGGAGGGTGCGGGTGTTCACGCTCTCCACGATGATGTCGCCGAGACCCTCTTCCCGGAGAGTCTCAAAGAAATTGATGCCCTCGCTGGCCAGCTCCGCTTCGGACTTCTTGATGTAGATGGTCTTGGGGGTCAGAGTGAACTTGAAGCCGCCGACCGAGATCGAGGGGCAGTCATCGTCGATCATCTGCTGCGAGATGTTCGCTTTGGCTTCCTCGATCAGGGCGTTGTTGGCCTTGACCTCATCGGCCAGTTCTTCCTTGCGCTCCAGAAGGCTCTGGTAATCGCGCACCATGTCTAACAGTGTCATTTGTGTTCTTCCTTTCTGTTCAGGCGTTCCTTTTCGTATTCCCGCCAGAGGTTTTCGGCGGCGATCTTGCCCATAAAATGTTTATAGGCGAAATCCTTAGTTTTCAGGGGAGCGTTGTCCACCGGGCTGGGGAAGTCGATGGTGAACTTGTCCTCCGGGAAAATTACCCGGAGCCATTTAAGCTGGTAGCTTTCGCTCCGCTTGAGGCCGTGGCAGGTCCAGTAGTCCCGGTTGTTGGCGGTGGCCGCTGTTGCATCATTCCTGCCGTAGGTCGTCATCGCCATGAGCAGCTTCTGGAAACGCTTCTTGCTGCCACAGCGGAGGGCGTTGTCCGGGTAGATGTAAATGTCGAGGCGTTCCAGATCGGCACCGTCTGCGGAGCAGGTCGGCACAAGCCTTTCGATGTGGGCTGCGCAGAGGTGGAAGGGAGGAAGATTAACCTCACGGTTAACTTGATCATATTCCGAGGTCGTCGTGACGCAGATCTCCCTGTCGCCGATCGGCACATGGATGGTGGTCTGGATCTCCACATGGTGAAGATCAGGGATGGTTACGGTAGGCTTTTCACTCATTTTTGTATCTCTCCTTTTGCTCTTGCTCTGCCCGGTCGTCAGCTTCACCAGCTTTCCAGCAGAGAAGGTATCCAAAGACTCCGATGGCTGCGAGGGCTGCGATGGTCAGGATTGCTCCAAGCATTGACGGCGCACCTCCCATTCTGCGCGGTCCTCTGCGCACTGGTGGGCACGAAAAAACAACGGGCTTTCGTTGTCATTGATGACATTTCGGTCGTCCCAGTATTCGTTTGCCCCGACTTTTCGAGGATCTGTTCTGTAGGCTTTGCGCCACTCCGGGAGGTTCTCATTGACCGCATCGAACTTCAGGCCCCACTCTGCGCAAGCGGCGACGGCCCTTTCCAGTGACCGCCCCTCCCGGCAGGTCCAGAGAATCAGTTTCGCACCCTTGCTCTGTTCTTTCAGGGCTTGATGGATTGTGTCCCAGTTCGGATCTCCAATGTCGGGGTAGGCGTTCTGGCAGAGGATGCCATCAAAGTCGATTGCGATGGCATAGGGAATTTGCGAAGAATCAACCATTGCTCTCATCCTTTCTTTTCTTTTTCGGGGTTGCCCGTTTCCGGGCGGGTGGTTTATCCTCAAGCTGCCCGCCGGGTGGCTTTCCCTCGGCGATAGCTTTGAGCAATTTTTGGTAGGCATCGTACACCGCCAGCTGCTGCGCCATACGCTGATACTGAGCCAGCTCTTTCGGGGTGCCGTCTAAAACCGGGGTGCCGTCCACGATGTAGATTTTCAAAAGAACTGCCTCCAGTCATCGACCACCGTTTTGGCGAGATCCTCTTTTTTGCTCAGGGACTTGAGGATGGTGCTGTCCACGGTGTTCTCGGCTACGAGGTGGATGTATGTGCAGGTGTTGCGCTGGCCGATACGGTGGATGCGGGCGAGGCTCTGCGAGTAGGTGGCGTAGTTGAATGTGACGCTGTAGTAGACGCAGGTGTCGGCTGCGGTCAGGGTGATGCCGGTGCCCGCCGTGTCGATCTGGCCGACGAGGACCATCGTGGAGGAGTCTTTCTGGAACTGCTGGACGATGTCGCCCCGCTGCTCTTTCGGGATGGCTCCGTAAATGGCCACCGTTTTCATGCCGCTCTTTCCGATGATGTTCTCCGACCTTTTGATGATCTCCAAGACCTCCGGGATGAACCGGGCGAAGATCACCAATTTCTTTTTGCCCTCCAGAACGTAGTCTTGGATGATGTCCGAGAGGGCATCGAGCTTCCCGGTGCTGACCAGCTCCGGCTTGGCTGCATCGTCGGCGACGAGGAAGCCGCCAGTGAACTGCTGCAGCCGCAGGAGTTTGGTCAGAACCGTGGTGGCGGTGATCTTCCCGCCGTTGTCCAACTCGGTGAAGCTGTCCCGTCGCAGACGGTCGTAGATGGCCCGCTCTTTGGCCGAGAGGATGATGCTCCGGGTCTGGAACGTCTGCTCCGGCAAGTCCAGGGCTTCCTCTTTGGTCACCCGGTAGGCGATGGAATGCTCTTTGCGGATGAGTTCGTCGAGGTCCTTGTACTGGACGATCTGCTTGCGGTTGAAGCCGCCCATCACGGCGTAGCGGTTGCGGAAGGCGTAGAAGTTGGTGCCGAAGATGGTCGGGTCGAGGAAGCGGTATTGACTGAAAATGTCCACCGCCTCGTTCTGCACCGGGGTGCCTGAGAGAATCAGCTTGTACCGGGCTTTGTCACCCAGTTGGTGCATCGATTTGCTCTGGGCTGCATCGTGGGTCTTGATGCGCTGGCTCTCGTCGGCGATGATCAGGTCGGCATCGTACTCCATCAGCTTCTCAAAGATGCCGTCTCGCCACGTTGATTCGTAGTTGATGACGGCCACCTTGAGGCTCTGGAAGGGAAACGCTTCGAGGTCGGCGAGGGCCTTGAGACGTTGGGGCTTTGTGCCCAGCAGCGTCTTGACCGTGTACCTGAAGTCGGCGTAGTCTGCAAATTCTTTCGGCCAGACGGCGCAGACGGAGGTGGGAGCTACGATCAGCACTCGCTTGATCTTGCCGAGTTTGTACCCGGCCCCGGTGACTGCGATGGCGGTCAGCGTCTTGCCGCAGCCCATCTCAAAAAGGAATCCGAAGCCTTTACCCATCCTCGTCACCGTCCTCTGCTGGCAAGACATCTCCGGGAAGATGTTGCTTGACTACCTGAGTCCCCAGCAAATCTGCGACTCCAAATCTCTTATATTTGCAAACATGGACATCATATAGTGGGTGTATTGGCATTCGTTTGACAGCCCTGCCGCTATAAAAATTTGCCGTTTCCAGCGCATATTGGAAGGCAAAATCCACGTTTTCATTACTTTCTTTGGACGGAATGCTGGGTTTGGAGTAAACGAGACCGCACATACGACACTTGTAAACGGCTCTAATTTCTTCATATCGATTCATTTGATTTTCCCCCATTGAATTGACATCGCATCTCCTATACCTTGAAAAGTTTTGCTTTTGCGCTTACTATCCCTGAACTTCATGCCGCAGTTTGTTCTCGCTGTGCCGTCTGCCTTTTTGCTGCCTCCAGAAACCCATGAGCAAATTGGTTTTACGATATTTGTCGGTTCAAGGGGTGGAAGCCCTTTTAACCACAAGCAGGTCTTTTTGCTATAGGGATGGCCGAATTGAAACGGCTGGATTATCTGTGTATACTTCGGGAGACGGTAAACGCTAGATGGAATAGGGTTTTCGACTGCGATTCTCGGAATATCGCAATTAAGAAATTCGAGGAAGAATTCTTTTGCATCCAATCCCTTGTTGAGCCTTTGAAGCTCAACATAGTGCTTTTCCCCGATTTTCTTGTAAAGCCGTGCGGCTCCAGCATTGCTGAGGAATGTGCATGGAGGATGTGCGATTAAAAGATCCCACGAGCCGATGTCGTGAACATTGCCATCCATCGTTAAGATCTGCCCCCCCTCAAAGCCGCAACTGCATCTCCGAGGATGTGCCATTCCGGGTGTCCTCCGCTCGGTTCCTGAATATCACATGAATACGCTTCATGCCCGCGTCGTCTGAAAGCGGCACATACCACTTGTGATTCCTCGCAAGCTACTAAGACTTTCACAGGTTTGCCGCCGCCTTTCCAGTCCATGCGCAATCGCTACACACAAACTTGGCGTTGGGGTAGATCCGCCGGACAAGTTCGGCGTTCCCGGTCTGAAGCCAGCAAGCCTGACCGCATACCGGGCAGGTCGCCGCTTTCCACTCCGGGTTGCAGGGGTTCGGGACGTTTTTGCGCAGGGGCATGGTGGCGAACACCGGGCGGGTGTCATTGGCTGCTGCGGTCGCCGGGGCGATCTTGAGAAATGTTACCTTTCGTCTCATCTGATTGCACCTCCCAGCAGTCGGGTACCGCACCAGTGGCAGTGCGAATGGTGCGGGTTCACCCGATGATTGCAGTCCGGGCAGTGCCATACGCCGTCCTTTTTGACCGGCTGCGACGGCACCTCGTACTTGGCATGGAGGCTGCCCCAGTCCTGCAGGAGTTTCTTGCTCTGTGCGATGTAGCTGATTGCCTCGGCCACCGAGAAGCAGTTTTCCTCGCAGAGCTTCTTGATGATCTCGGTGGCTGCGTTGCAAGCGTCCACGTCGTCCTGCCAGATTTTCTTGTCGGGGTCCTGCTTCCCCTCGCAGGGGAGAAAGGATGCGCTGTTGTCCTTGATGCTGTCGATCTGGCAGAGCAGCGAGGACAGGCTCATTTTGTGAATATCGCTCATGGTGTGTTTCCTCCGTTCGGGTTAACCCACCCGAAAACCATTGCAGCCATGTTCGCCCCACGGACTTGATGCCGAAAAAGTTTCATCTTGACCGGGTAGTCCAGAAGCGGCTCAGGGCTGTCGTTCATGCGCTCCTGATCGACGGCGGCTGCCGTGTCGTGGAGGCTCTGGCGCAGGGCTTCAATGTGGGGCGGCAGTTTGACGATGCTGGACAGCTTGTCCAGAAGTTCGATGTCTGCGGTGCCGGAGAGGGTCTGCGTGGTTTTCGACCACTTCATCTTGCCCCAGCTTTTGATCACCGCAAACTGGACGGTGTCGGCCTCTTTGATGAGCAGGGTGTTTTCTATCAGGGCCATTTTCATCGATCTGCACCTCCATTCGCTCCCATGTACCGCTTGCGCCCCTTTTCACGGTGTCGGTCCTCATGGTCGCGGTGATAAACACCAACGTGCCCGGTCATGGCTTGGTTGTATGCGTTCTCGGCTTTCAACTCCAGCTTGTACTGCTGGTACTGCGGGCAGGTGTCGTGGCAGATCGTGTGTCGGTCTGGGCAGTCCTTGCAGAAAGACTTAACCATGGATGTGAATCCTCCCATCTTTCCAAGCCCGGTATTTTCCGTAGCTCACGCCCAGCCGATCCGCTTCCCGGACATCGTTCTGGAGGGAATCCTCCGGGGCGTGTTTCGGCGTGGTCCGCTCTACGACCTCCAGCTTGTTGTTCTGAGCCTTTTTTCGGTCGTGCTCGATCTGCCGGATGCGGAGGCAGGAATCGCAGAGTTTCTTGTTGCTGGCAACTCCGACCATCTTCTTTCCGCAGCGGGTGCAGGTCCGTGTCCATTTAAGGCTTTCGACTTTCGCCACGGTCAACCCCTCCGTTCCTGCTGCGGATACTCAGGGTTTCGGGCGTGGTTCCGGGTGATCTTGCCGTAGCCTTTCGGCTTGCTCCACATCTTCCAAAGCTGGCGGCGGGCATCCTCCGAGACGATCCAGCCGGTGCAAGCTAGAAGCCCGATCAGGCCGATGGCGAGGCTAAAATAAAATGGTGCCCTTGCTGCTGCCCGGCCCCAGTCGTAACCGAAGCGCATCAAGATCTGGGTGGTGGTGTCCACTCCGAGGTTGAACGCCTTACCAATAACGGCGAGGGCTGCTGCGACTGCTGCGGTAATGGCGGCTGTGACTTTTGCGTTTCTCATGTATCCTCCTTTCGGTTCAGGCGATGCCCTTGGCGGCCCGATCCGCTTTCCAGCGTTCGTATTCGGCCCGGATCTCTGGGTTCTGAAACTCTCGCTGGATGGCATCAAAGACCAGTTGGCCGATGTTGGCCCGCTCTGCTTTGGGTATCTTCTTGGTGTCAAGTCGGGGCATCGTGCCGGTGGTCGGCACGGCCTTGAGGTTCTTTGTGCTGGCCATCTGGCATGGCTCCTTTCTTAGGCGGTGCGGGCGATGCCCTTTTCCGCGAGTTCTGCGCCGATCAGCATAGATTCGACCATAAGGGCGAATACCGGGCGGGTCTCGCCCTTGACGCTGATCAGAACATCTGCGAGCTTCTTTGCGTCCTTGATCTGGTCGCTGTCGTAGGTTTTCTTCTCGGTCATCTCTGTCAACCTCCTTTGTTGATTCTGTGATAATTATATATCGCTCTGCGATGAAAGTCAATAGAAAAGCAAAATTTTTTATTGACTAGGTGATATTTTGATGTTATAATGTAGACATGAAAGGAAGTGAACCGGGTTGAACACGAGAATTAAATTCCTGCGCAAAAATTCCGGCTTGACGCAGGAGAAATTCGCAGAGCGAATCGGCCTAAAGCAAAACTCCATCGCCCTGATCGAGAGCGGGAAGAGGAACATTTCAGATCAGGCTATTCTCTCCATCTGCCGCGAGTTCGGCGTTCGGGAGGAATGGCTGCGGACTGGGAATGGCGAGATGTACGCCCCTGCGCCGACCAATGGGCTTGACCTTCTTGCCAAAGAAAAAAAGTTGACGCATGGCGAGTACATTCTCATAGAGAAGTTCGTCGGACTGAATCCAGAAACAAGAAAACGGATTCTGGATTATATTCAGGAGGTGTCCGCTGCTCTTTCTGCAGACGATATCCCTGCGGACGCTCCTGCTATTGATTGCCGGGAATCCGCAGAAAGTCTCCATGCTGAACTGGACCGTCAGCTTGGCATTGAAAAAAAAGAAGCGGTGGACGGGTCCGAAGCCTCTTGATCTGGAAGCTGCGGCACAAAAAGAAAATATGGAACGGCTGAGGGTCTCCCCTGTGAAGCCAAAAAGGAAAAAAGGGAGAGCCGTCCGTGTGGGCAGCTCTCCTTTTTTATAGTATATATCGTGAGGTGTGCTATGGGGTTTAGGTACAGAAAATCTGTCAACGTCGGGCCGTTTCGCTTTACCGCCAGCAAGTCTGGAATTTCTACCAGCTTCGGCGGCAAGGGAGCGCGGATCACAAAAATGGCGAACGGAAGAACACGGGCCACGTTCTCTGTTCCGGGCACGGGTATCTCTTATGTGAGCGAATCCGGGGCGAAGAAACGGCGGGCGGCTCCTGTTCAGAAGCCGCAGCGCATAGAAGGGCCGGAGCCTGTGGATCTCTCTATTTATAATCAGCCGGACAAGGTCGCGGCCCAGAAGCGTCCAAAGGACCCGAAACAGCCGCCGAAGTCTAAAGGCGCAGTGCGGAACGTCGGCATCGCTCTGGCGGTCGTTGGCCTTGCGGTCTGCATTGTGTCGCTCCCGGTTGGCTTGATCATTGTGGCCATTGGAGCGTACCGGGTGGCAAAGGCCGGGGATATTTATGACGCTGCGGTCGCTCGGTACGAGCAGCAAATCTCGGACTATGTTGACTGGCTGGATGAAGTCAACGCAAAATAAAAAAGCCGCCATCGGTGGGCGGCGGGAGGTTGCTCTGAATGTGTGCAAAAAAGAAACCGGCCATGCTTGAGCCGGATATGCAGGATGCCGTGATCTACACTCGGTACTCGTCCCATAACCAGCGGGACTGTTCCATCGAGCAGCAGGTGGCGGACTGCGAGATTTTTGCCCGGCAGAACAACCTCCGGGTGGTGAAGGTCTACGCCGATCGGCATCTGTCTGGCACTACCGATAACCGCCCCCAGTTCCAGCAAATGCTGAAGGATGCCGCTCACGGCCACTGGGCTTATGTGATCTGCTGGAAGATCGACCGCTTTGCCCGGAACCGCTACGATTCGGCCACATACAAATTCCGGCTGAAGAAGGCCGGTGTGCGTGTCCTCTATGCAAAGGAGTCCATCCCGGATGGCCCGGAGGGGATTCTGCTGGAATCCGTGCTGGAGGGGTCTGCTGAATATTACAGCGCAGCCCTCGCTCAGAATATTCGCCGGGGCATGAAATACAACGCCGAACAGTGCAAGGTGAACTCCGGCTCCATCCCTTTCGGGTACTGCAAGGGGCCGGATGGCCGCTTCGCAATCCATGAAGCAAACGCCGAGGTCGTGCGGGAGATCTTCCGAAAGGCTGCGGCGGGGATGCCCTTTGTGGATATCGCCAACGATCTGAACAGCCGGGGGCTGAAAACCAGCCGGGGCGGGCGGTGGAACAAGGGCAGCTTCCGGCTGTTGATGAACGAGGCCTATATCGGGGTGTATCATTTCTCGGACACCCGCATCGAGGGCGGGATGCCCGCTCTCATCGATCAGGGCACCTTTTGGGCGGCGAATGAGCGGCTGAAAGCAAATAGTAGCGTCCGGGGCCGTCACCAAGACGGCGGGGACTACCTGCTGACCGGGAAGCTGAAGTGCGCCCACTGCGGGTCCTACATGATCGGCTTCTCCGGCACCGGGAAGAACGGCGAGCTGCATTACTACTACGGCTGCCAAAAGCGGCGGCGGGAGCGGGCTTGCAAAAAGGCGAACGTGCCCCGCGAGTGGATCGAGCGTGTGGTCGTGAAGGCTGCTCTGGACTACGTCCTCCGGCCTGACGTGATGGAGTGGATCGCGGATGCCGTGATGGAATATCAGGAGCGGGAGGCGGCCTCGGCGCAGCTTGCCGCCCTGACCGCCGAACTGGAGGAAAACCAAAAGGCCACCGACAATGTGATGAAGGCCATCGAAGCCGGAATCATCACCTCGACCACAAAGCAGCGGCTTCTGGATCTGGAGGCCAAGGCCCAAGATCTGAAGCGGGCCATCGAACTGGAAAAGTTGAGCCACGTCCGGCTGGAGCGTGATCAGGTTCTCTTCTGGCTGGATCGCTTCCGGGGCGGCAGCTTGCAGAGCCAAGAGTTCCGGCGCAAGGTCATTGATGCCTTTGTGTCGGTGGTCTACCTGTCCGATGATCACCTGCGGATTGCTTTCAATTATTCAGGGGGTTCTAACGCCGAGGCCGACTTCGACCTTGTCATGGACGCGGAGGCGGCGGCTGGTGAACTGTCCAAAAAGTTCGCACAAGGTCACGTCGCCTCCACCACTAAAAGCACCTGGATTCGTTAAAATCCAGGCGCTTTTTCTTTGTTTATACCACACTGTTTAACGCACTTTGCAATGACAGAGCCTCCCGCGCTGACGGAGAGGGATAAGCAGCTTGCAAAATGAGAACCCTTGTGCTACAATAGGAAAGGTTCCTAGTAGATATTTCCGGTTCGCCGGAACAGCGATACAACAGAAAAGAGGATGTCTGTTATGAGCGTGAAAAAGATCAGCGAGGCCATTCTGGGCGTAGGTGTGGATGATACCACCATCGACCTGTTCGAGAGCCAGTACCCGGTGCCCACCGGTGTGAGCTACAATTCCTACGTCATCCGGGACGAGAAGACCGCCGTTCTGGATACGGTAGACGCCCGCGCCACCGACCCGTGGCTGGAAAATCTGGCCGAGGCCCTGAACGGCACCCAGCCCGACTACCTCATCGTCTCCCACATGGAGCCGGACCACGGTGCCAACATCGCAAAGCTGGCCGCGCTTTACCCGGCCATGCAGGTGGTGGGCAACGCCAAGACCTTCCAGTATATGGAGCAGTTCTTCGGCGCGGACGCCGTCGCAAAGGAACGCCGCGTGGTGGTCAAGGACGGCGAGAGCCTGAGCCTGGGCAGCCACACGCTGACCTTCGTTTTTGCGCCCATGGTGCACTGGCCGGAAGTCATGTTGAGCTATGAGTCCACCGAGAAGGTGCTCTTCTCCGCCGACGGCTTTGGCCGTTTTGGCGCAGTGGCAAAGTTTGACGAACATGCCGACTGGGCCAGCGAAGCCCGCCGCTACTTCCTGAATATCGTGGGCAAGTATGGCCCGCAGGTGCAGGCTCTGCTGAAGAAGGCGGCTGCGCTGGACATCCAGACCATCTGCCCGCTGCACGGCCCCGTGCTGACCGGCGACCTGAGCAAATACCTGGCCTACTATGACACCTGGTCCAGCTACAAGCCCGAAGAGCCGGAGAAGATCCTGGTTGCCAGTGCGTCCATCCACGGCCACACCCGCGCAGCAGCGCACCAGATGGCTGAAAAGCTCCGCGCCAGAGGAGCCAAAGTCGTGGAGATGGACCTGACCCGCACCGATGTCTCCTACGCCGTGACCGAAGCTTTCCGCTGCGGAAAGATCGTGCTGGCCTGCGCCACTTACGACGGCTTCCTCTTCCCGCCGATGGAAAACCTGCTGGCCCACCTGAAGACCAAGAACTTCCAGAGCCGCACCATCGGCCTGATGGAGAACGGCACCTGGGCCCCCATGGCCGCCAAGCTCATGCGCACCGAACTGGAGGGCATGAAGAACATCACCGTCTGTGAGAACGTCGTCACCATCCGTTCGGCAGTCAGTGCCGCATCGGAGGCACAGATGGAGCAGCTGGCGGAAGAGCTGATCGCAAAATAAGAAATACACAGCAAAAACAAGGGCCCGGCACCGGAAGTGTCGGGTCCTTGTTCTTTCTCTCATTCTCTTATTGCTTCTTCGGCCCCAGAAGCACCAGTCCGCTCACGGCGACAAGGCCGCCGAGGAGGGCGAGACCGGCACCCGCCTGACCGAAGGCGTCGCCGACCGCACCGACGAGGGGGCTGGCAGGGATCATGAGCAGACTGTAGGCCATGCTGTCCACGCTGATGAGGGTGGCGCGCTGGTCGCTGGGGATGGCGTCGTTGAGCTGCTGGATCTCATGCAGGAGGTAGACCTGCAAAACGCCTTGCACCAGCATCATGCCGAAGATGCCGCCCCAGGCAGGCGCGGTGCCCACCAGAAGGGTGCCCGCACCGCAGAGCAGAGCACAGACGGCGTAGAACCGTCGCATGGAGCAGAACCGGACCCGGCGTCCGGCCTCGGTGCCGAGGACGCAGGCGATGCCGCCCAGCAGCAGGGGAAGGAACAGCGCTTCGGTGGGCCAGCCCAGCTCAATGAGACGCTGCTGCAAAAACATCTTGGTCAGGTAGCAGGGCACCGAGATGATCGCACTGGATGCGATGAGCTTCGCGGCCAGCGGGCAGGTGCGCAGAACATGCAGACTGTCCTGCACGAGCTGGATGAATTGACCGGGCAGGTCGTGCAGGGGCTGCCGGGCCCGGTTGGCCTGCGCTGCCGTGACGATGGGTTCGTTCATCCATCGGCAGGCGAGGGTGGAGACGCCCTCGAATAGGGCGCTGAGCAGATAAAAGCCTGCAAAGCCGAGGAACCGCTGGACCGTGCTGGCCAGCGAACCCAGCGCACTGGCCAGCATGGAGATCTGGGAACTGTTGGCGGAGATCTGAAGGTATTCGTCCTCGCGGTCTTCCGTCTTGAGGCTGTCGTAGACAAGGGCCGTGAAGGTGCCGGAGAACAGGGTACTGTACAGCGCGTTCAGCGCCATTGCGAAGCAGATGGCAAACAGATTCGATGCAAACGCCATCAGCAGGTTGGAGGTGACGGCCAGCACACCGCCGGACACAAGGGCTTTTTTGCGGCCCAGAAGATCTGCCACCATGCCGCTGGGCACTTCGCACAGCAGGTTGACGATATGGAAAACACTTTCGGCCAGGCCGATCTCCCACAGGGAGAACCCCCGTGCGGCCAGCAGCGCGACCCACACGGCGTCGGTGATCCGCAGGCCGGAGAAGAAGTCGGCCATATACACACAGCCAAGCTGCCGCTTGATGTTGAGCGTTGATCTTTTATTTGATTTCATGGAAAGCACCTTTCTATTGATACAGTTGATTTCGGAATAGAAAGTGCGCACATTCGCCCTCTCAGTCACCTTCGGTGACAGCCGGTCCCCTTCTGGCGCTATCGCGCCACCTCCCCCGGCCGGGGGAGTCTTTCCCAAAGTGGGAGCCACTGGCGGGCCGGAAAACTCAAATCGGACTGAAAAAGTTTCTCAGGCCAGAAACAGGAGGGCTCCGCGGTCACGGCAGACAAAAAAGAAAACCACATAGCAAAGCTACGCGGCGTAAAAACAAATCCGCGCTTTGCTGGAAGAAGCATCTGCCAATGAGAGCAGGGCCCGCGCGTTTACGCAAGATAAGACCTATGCGTTCCGCAGGGCCTGCCCGACATGCCAAGGGCTCCCCCTTCGGGGGAGCTGGCTGCACAGCAGACTGAGAGGGCTATTCCTAAAAATGGGCGCACTTCGAGCCGGAAATGCTTAAGGGTTTCCTTTTTTGAAGAAAACGCAGCCGTTCCAACCCATGTGGGTGCACCCTCCTTCCAGTAAAACGTTGTGCTCAGCATACCATATCCCGGCGGAAAACACAAGCGAAAACGGAAAATTGCCACAAAATCCGCTTCTGCGCTTGCAAACCGCGCCGAAATGTGGTAAGATGATTTATGGTTATGAAAACCTGATATGCAAAAACGCAGCGACGGAGAAAGTACGTGCAGTGTGTCCGGCAAAGAGAGAAGCTTCACCGGCTGAAAGGGCTTCCGAGAGAGACTTGCACCGAAGTTCGCTCCTGAGCGGCCCGCGTGAACGGCTGAAGACAGCCTGCTAGTGCGGGACGGTGCGCCCCGTTACGGCGTTTGAGCGCCGCTCCTTATAAAAAAGAGCGGAAACCGGGTGGTACCGCGGAGTAAAGTTTACAGCTTCGTCCCCTTTGCCGAAAGGCAGAGCGGGGCGGAGCTTTTTTGTTACCCGCTGAACAAGAAGAAAACCGAGAAGGAGAGAATTTCCATGCAAGCAATGATCGACGAGCTGGCCAAACTGGCCGAAGAAAGCCTCGGTCAGGTCTCTTCCAAGGAGACGCTGGCCACGTTCTGGCAGGAATATCTGAGCAAAAACGGCAAGATCCCAGCGCTGATGAAGAATCTGCGCTCCGTTGCGCCGGAAGAGCGCCCCGCCATGGGCAAGATCATCAACGAACTGAAGACCAAGGTGCAGGCAGACTACGATGCCGCCGCCGCCAAGGTGAAGGAAGCCGAGCTGGCCGCCCGCAACGCCGCCGAGACCGTGGACATCACCCTGCCCGCCAAGACCCGCGCAGTCGGCGGCCTGCATCCGCTGACGCTGGTCACCAACCAGATCATCGACGTCTTCTCCGGCATGGGCTTTGCTGTGGCGGACGCCCCGGAGATCGAGGACGACGACCACAACTTCACTCGCCTGAACGTCCCGAAGGACCACCCCGCCCGCGATATGCAGGATACCTTCTACCTGTCCGATGAGTTCCTGCTCCGAACCCAGACCTCCGGCGGCCAGATCCGCACCATGGATTCCCAGAAGCCGCCCATCAAGGTGCTCATCCCCGGCCGCGTCTTCCGTTCCGACTCCGACGCGACCCACAGCCCCATGTTCCACCAGATGGAAGGTCTGGTCGTGGACAAGGGCATCACCCTGGGCGATTTGCAGGGTGCTCTGAACACCTTTGTGCAGAAGCTGTTCGGTGCCGACACCCGCACCCGCCTGCGCCCGTCCTACTTCCCGTTCACCGAGCCCAGCGTCGAGGTCGATGTCAGCTGCTTCGAGTGCCACGGCAAGGGCTGCCCTCTGTGCAAGCACACCGGCTGGATCGAAGTTCTGGGCGGCGGCGTCGTCAACCGCAAGGTTTTGGAGAACTGCAACATCGACCCGGATGAGTACTCCGGCTTCGCCTTTGGCATCGGCATCGAGCGCATCGCCATGCTGAAATACGGCATCAACAACATCGGCCTGATGTTCGAGAACAACCTGGAGTTCCTCAAGCAGTTCCATGAATAAGAGGGGAGAGAGCAAACAATGAAAGTACCTTTCAGTTGGTTAAAAGAAC
>ERZ791614.139-NODE-139-length-53772-cov-32.848409_pt1 | contig 53772 bp, 43 predicted proteins | sample MGYA00510274_ERZ791614 | MGnify/ENA primary metagenome ERZ791614 (study PRJEB30046, sample SAMN00715221) | human gut metagenome | study: EMG produced TPA metagenomics assembly of the A metagenome-wide association study of gut microbiota in type 2...
CGTGCTGGAACTCAACGACCTGAAGAACCTGGCCGTCCTGCTCAAAGGTCACGCCGTTGCGAAACTCGCCTGCAGAAATCATAGGAATTCCTCCATTAGTAAAATCTCATTGATGCTTGACGCATATCTCTATTTATTTTACTCAATCCCACACGATTTGGCAAGGGGTTTGAGCAAAAAAGACGGTGAAAACAGAAAAAAGTTTATAAGAACGCGCAAACCTCTCCATAGAGCTGCTGCATCGTCCGCGCATCCTCCGCCTGTGTCCCGGCGCTTTCGCAGATGATGACGGGTTCGAGCCTGCGCTCCGCCAGCAGCTCCATCAGCGGCTGCGGCTCTGGGCCGAACTGGGTCTCGGCAAAGGTCCAGTGGCGCTTTTCGCCGCCCGCCGTATACTCGATGCGGGAGAAATGGACCTGGAACTGCCTGGCCCGCGCGTCGCCGAGGGCCTCTTCCATCCGGTCGAGGATCGCGGCATAATCGGCCTTGGAAGCGATGCCGCCCAGCGTCCGGGCGTTGAGGTGGCCGAAGTCGATGCAGGGGGTAATGCGCCTGTCCACACGGCACAGGGCCAACACTTCGTCCAGTGTACCCAGCTGGCCGATCTTGCCCATCGTCTCCGGGCAGAGCGTGATGTCCGAAAAGCCTGCTTCGTCCAGCGCGGCCTGTGCCCGGCGCAGGGTGTCCAGCGCCTTTTCCAATGCAGCCTCCCGGCTCTGCCTGCCGCAGCTGCCGGAGTGGAAGATGACCCGCTGCCCGCCCAGCGCCTTGCAGACCGCCGCGCTTTGCAGCAGATAGTTCACGCTGTTCAGCCGCTTGTCCTCTTCCAGGCTGGACATGCTGATATAATACGGCGCGTGGACGCTGAACAGGATGTCCCGCGCCGCCGCATCGGCGGCCATCTGCCGGGCCTTATCCAGCCCCAGCCGGACGCCGCGCCCGCACTGGTACTCAAAGGCGTTCAGTCCCATCCGGGCCGTGTAGGCCGGGATATCCAGACTGGTTTTGTAGCCCTGCGCTGCAAAGCTGTCGCTCGTGCCCGCCGTGCCGAACCGGATCTTCCACTCCCTCACAGGGTCTTCCCTCCCCGGTCGTAGTACGCCTGCCAGTGTTTTTTCTCCCACTTGCGCTTCAGGACGACCTGTGCGCCGAGGTCCGGCCCGCGCGGGATGACCATCAGGCCGGGAATGCCGTAGAGGGCTGCGGCCATCCGGTCGGCATAGAGCTGATCGCCCACCATGGCCATCTCACGGCGCTTGACGCCCATCCGGCGGCGGGCCACCATCAGCGCAAAGGGCAGCGGCTTTGCCGAGCGGTACAGATACGCCAGCCCCAGCTTTTCGGCAAAGGGGCGCACCCGCTTTTCGGCACCGTTGGATACGATGGTCAGCCCGATGCCCGCCGCGCGCAGGTCGGCCAGCCACTGGGCCACCTCGCCCGGCAGTTCCTGGCTGCGGTCAGCCGTCAGGGTGTTGTCGATATCCAGCACCAGCGCCCGGATGCCCTTTTCCGCCAGCCATTCCGGCGTGATGTGGGTCACATCCTGAAAAACATATTCGGGGGTTATCAGCATAGCTTTGACCTCATTTCAACCATTTGCTGCTCTTTCTCAGATAAACTCCTGCTTCGTACAGTCTCTCCGTCATTGCTTCGCATTGCCGCCGCTCCTGGTAGGAGAGACTTTGGCAGTCCTTGCAACGTTTCTGGTCTCGCCAGCGAGACGGAGAGGTCGTACGAAGGGGATCACAAAATGAAAATAGGAGAGCCTGAAACTCTCAGGCTCTCCTACATCAGCGTTAGCAACACGTTTGAAATCTGAACAACCAGCGATTTCAAGCAGTTAATTACTTGAACTTACGCTTGCGGGCTGCTTCAGACTTCTTCTTGCGCTTAACAGACGGCTTCTCGTAAGCCTCGCGCTTACGGACCTCTGCGAGCACACCGCTGCGAGCAGTGCTCCGCTTGAAGCGACGCAGTGCGCTTTCCAGCGACTCGCCCTCTTTAACACGAATTTCCGACATCTTATTCCCTCCCTTGGACCGTGAGGCAGGAATTTCGTTGTTACATGGTAACTAACAGTAGACAGTATAGCGCATTTTCATGCGTTCGTCAACCTTTTTTTGAAAGTTTTTTCGAAAACCTCTCCGTCAGTGCTTCGCACTGCCACCCCCCCTGCGGAGGGGAGGCCTTGGCAGCCGGGCACAGCTTGATGTATACGCCAGAGGCTCTCCTATTAGGAGAGCTGTCGAGCGCAAGCGAGACTGAGAGGTTATCAGCCCTTGACGGCCAAGTTGACCAGACGGCCCTTGACGTAGATTTCCTTGGCGATGGTCTTTCCGGCCAGAGCTTCGGCCACAGCAGGCTCAGCCTTTGCGGCTGCAATGGCGTCCTCGCTGGTGATGTCGGCTGCGACCTTCAGGCGGGCCTTGACTTTGCCATTGACCTGCACTGCGATCTCGACCATGGCCTCCACGCACTTGGCCTCCTCGTACTGGGGCCAGGGGTAATAGGCCAGCTGCTCATCGTGGCTGTGGCCCAGCTTCTCCCACAGCTCCTCGGTCATGTGGGGAGCAAACGGGTTCAGCAGCTGGACGACGGTCTCATACTCGGCCTTGGTGGCACCGCCGTTGTCGTACAGTGTGTTGACCAGCGTCATCAGCTGTGCAATGGCGGTGTTCATCTTCAGACCCTCGATGTCCGCGCCGACCTTCTTGATGGTCTGGTGCATCAGGGTCTCGACCTGCGGGCGATAGCCCTCGCCCTCGACCAGCTTGTCGGACAGTGCCCACACGCGGTCCAGGAAGCGGTTGCAGCCTGCAATGGCAGAGGTCTGCCAGGGAGCTGCCTGCTCGAAGTCGCCCATGAACATCTCATACAGACGCATGGTGTCGGCACCGTAGGTATCCACGACCTCGTCCGGGTTGATGACGTTGCCCAGGCTCTTGGACATCTTGACGATGGGGTGGCGGGCCATCTCGCCGTATTTCTCTTCCAGCGCCTTCTCAGCGGCCTTCTGGTTGCCGTATTCCTTCAGCAGCTTTTCCTGCTCCTCCGCGGGCAGGTTGACGAAGCTGTGGGGGTTCAGGCCCAGGATCATGCCGTGGGCGGTGCGCTTCTGGTAGGGTTCCGGAGAGGGCACGACGCCGATGTCGTACAGGAACTTATGCCAGAACCGGCTGTACAGCAGATGCAGGGTGGTGTGCTCCATGCCGCCGTTGTACCAGTCGACCGGGGACCAGTACTCCAGCGCCTCCTTGGAAGCGAGGGCGTCCTTGCAGTGCGGGTCCATGTAGCGCAGGAAGTACCAGGAGGAACCGGCCCACTGGGGCATGGTGTCGGTCTCGCGGGTCGCGGGGCCGCCGCAGCAAGGGCAGGTGGTCTTGACCCAGTCGGTGTGGCGGGCCAGCGGGGACTCGCCGTCGGGGCCCGGCTCAAAGTCGGTGATGTCGGGCAGCGTCAGGGGCAGGCTGCTTTCGGGCAGGGGCTGCCAGCCGCACTTCTCGCACTTGACCATGGGGATGGGTTCGCCCCAGTAGCGCTGACGGCTGAACACCCAGTCGCGCAGCTTGTAGTTGACCTTATCCTTGCCCTTGCCGCTGCTCTCCAGCCACTCGACCATCTTTTTCTTGGCGTCGGCGACGGACAGGCCGTCCAGGAAGCCGGAGTTGACGAGGGTGCCGGTGGCCACATCGGTAAAGGCGGCCTCGTCCAGATTCGACGGGGTATTGCCCTTGACGACTTCAATGATGGGCAGACCGAACTTCTTTGCGAACTCCCAGTCGCGGGTATCGTGGGCAGGCACGGCCATGATGGCACCGGTGCCGTAGGTAGCCAGAACATAGTCGGAGATGAAGATGGGGATCTCCTTGTCGTTCACGGGGTTGATGCCCATGACGCCCTCCAGCTTCACGCCGGTCTTCTCCTTGTTCAGCTCGCTGCGCTCAAAGTCGCTCTTGCGGGCAGCTTCGGCCTGATATGCCTTGACGGCCTCTGCATTCCGAATGGTGCCGTTGTCCAGCCACTGCTTGACCATGGCATGTTCCGGGGAGACGACCATGTAGGTAGCACCGAACAGGGTGTCGCAGCGGGTGGTGTAAACGGTCAGGGTATCGCCTGCGGTGGTGCCGAAGTTGACCTCTGCGCCGTGGCTGCGGCCGATCCAGTTCTTCTGCTGGGTAGCGACGCGCTCGATGTAATCCAGCCCGTCCAGACCGTCGATGAGCTTGTCGGCATAGGCCGTGATCTTCAGCATCCACTGGCTCTTGACGCGGTGGACGACCTCGCTGCCGCAGCGCTCGCACACGCCGTTGACCACTTCTTCGTTGGCCAGGACGCACTTGCAGCCGGTGCACCAGTTGACGTTCATTTCCTTCTTGTAGGCCAGGCCGTGCTTGTACAGCTGCAAGAAGATCCACTGGGTCCACTTGTAGTATTCGGGGTCGGTGGTGTTGATCTCGCGGTCCCAGTCGAAGGAGAAGCCCAGAGCCTTGAGCTGCTCACGGAAATGATCCACGTTCTTCTTGGTGACGATGGCCGGGTGGATGTGGTTCTTCATGGCGAAGTTCTCGGTGGGCAGGCCAAAGGCATCCCAGCCCATCGGGTAGAGCACGTTGTAGCCATTCTGGCGGCGCTTCCGGCTCACCACGTCCAGTGCCGTATAGCTGCGGGGGTGACCCACATGCAGGCCCGCACCCGAAGGATACGGGAACTCGACGAGGGCGTAGAACTTGGGCTTGCTGTGGTCGATCTCGGCGTGGAAGGTCTTTTCGTCCTCCCACACCTTCTGCCACTTGGCCTCAACGGCCTTGTAATCATACTTCATTGTTGTAATCAGCTCCAGACTTTTCTTCACTACCAAAGATTCTTTTATGACAATCCCGGTCATTGTCCGGTGTTTCTCGATACAACCTCTCCGTCATTGCTTCGCAATGCCACCTCTCCTTGTAGGAGAGGCCTTGGCAGTCCTTGCAACGTTTCCGGTTTCGCCAGAGGTTCCCCTGCCGGGGGGGGCTGGTGAGCGGACGCGAGACGGAGAGGGCATCCGAAAAAACATCGGGCCGGGATATGTTCCCTTACAGGCTGTGATCCGGCGTCAGATACTCCGAGATGTCGATGGGCTCGCCGTCGGCCCACAGGTGCTCCAGATCGTAATAGGTGCGGGTGTTGGGCACAAATACATGCACGATGACGTTCGAGTAGTCCAGCAGGACCCAGTTCTTGGAGTCGAAGCCCTCGGTGCTGATGGGCTCGATGCCCTTTTGGGAAAGCGCGAACTCTACCTCGTCGGCCAGCGACCCCACCTGGGTGGTGGAGGTGCCGGAGGCGATGACGAAATAGTCGGTGAGGACGGTCAGGCTCTCGACCTTGAGCACCCGGACGTCCTGTGCCTTTTTCTGATCCAGGATCTTTGCGATCTCAATGGCAAGAGACTTGCTGTCGATGTTGTTCTCCATCTGATTTCTCCTATCTGTTGTATACGTTACTGCCCGGCCGCCTGGCCGTCGGTCGTGGTGGCACCCGCCACGTCGGTGTCGCCGCTGAGGATGGCGTCATCCGACTCTTTGTCGAGCTGGCCCACGAACTGGACGTTGGCGCTGGTGGAAGCCGTGCCGTGGGGCCAGTCGTTGGTCACAAGGTTGAGCTCCTCGGCGCTGACGGGGCCGGTATAATTGCGGAAGTAGGTGTTGAGCAGCTCTGCGATGGAACCGGCATCCGGCACCACGCAGGAGTAGCCGTCAAAGCTGTCGGTCTTGCCGACATTGGGTACGCCCATGAACACCGGCGTCTGGGCCAGCATGATGTTGGCGCTGTCGATCCGGGTAAAGGAGACCAGCATCTTGGCGATGGTGGTCAGGTCCATGTCGGTGTGGATATAATTGTTGAAGATCAGGGGCAGCTGGTTGATGACGTCGGTCACGCCCATGCTGCGCACCCGCTTGAACAGGCCGGCGTAGAAATAGCGCTGCATGTTCAGGCGGTCGATATCGGAGTTGGAGTAGCCCTTGCCGTGGCGGCAGCGGACGAAGAACTCGGCCGATGCGCCGTCCAGATTGCGGTAGCCCTGCTTCAGGGCACTGCCTGCAAAGGACATGTCGTGGGGGATATAGACCTCGATGCCGCCGAAGTTATCCACCATTTCCACCAGCGCCTGCATGTCGATGGTGACATAGTAGTCGATGGGGAGCTTGTACTGGTCGTAGATGACCTCTGCCAGAGCCGCCACATTGCCGCCGTTGGAGAGAGCCACCGAGTTGATCTGGTAGTTCGAGGCAGAATAGGTCTTGCCGTTGGAGAGGGTGATCTTCCGGCTTTTGGTCGCCACCAGACTGTTGCGGGGGATCTGCAGCATCCGGAGCGCACCGCCCTTGATGTCGAACTGGCAGTACAGGATCATATCCGTCATGCCGTCGTTGGTGCCATCGGAAGAATAGCCGCGGCCGTCCTCGTAGTCGATGCCGCAGACGAGGATGTTGACCACGTCGCCCTTGTACTCTTCCAGCGTCTGGATCTCCTCCACCAGCGAAGCAGCGTTCTCCTCCGGCTTCAGGTTCTCCTCCACCCGGTTCACCATGTTGGCCGCATAGACCACGACGCCCGAAATGACGGCCAGCACCGCCAGCGTCACGGCCAGCGGGAGCCACATGGGGGCTCTTTTTTTCTTCTTTCTGGGCTTGGCGCTGCGGCGGCGGGGCGGCTCACTGGGGGCCGCATGGGCACCGCCCCGGCGGGGCGGCGGGGTTCTGCCGCCGTTTCCACCGGTGCCTGCTGCCGGGGCCGGATGCGCCGGGGCAGCCGGACGGGGCCTCTGCTCCGGATGCGGCACAGACGGCTCTTCGAAGAAATCCGGCTGGCCCTGCAGCGGAGCCGGGCGGGAGGCAGGAGCCTCCGTCGGCCGCTGTTCCGTCGGGCGGTTCAGCGAGCGTTGGGTGTTGATGCGGCGCGGAGCTTGACTCATTCCTAGATTTCCTCCAGCTTTTTCATTCGGGGTCGGTTCACATTCATGATACCCTTTAGTATAGCATCCTTCCCCACAATCTGCAATCGGTTTTCATTTCCGGTCAGTCGGACGAACCGCAAGCCGTTCCGGCGCGGGCCTCCACCTGCGCCTGAATGTCCTCGTACGCGGCCTTGGACATGGGGTCGAGCGGCTTGCCCTGAGACAGCACGAAGTCGTTCGTCTGCTTGAGGGCCACCAGCATGGCCGCATCCAGATCGTTCCTCTCCAGCCTGCGCAGCTTGTTCACGCCCGACCAGTCCCGCTCGGCGCTGGTCATATCGGCCAGATAGAGGATCTTATCCAGCCTGCTCATGCCCGGCTTGCCCGCCGTGTGGCAGGCAATGGCCGAGAGGACGGCCTCATCCTCCACGCCCCACTCGGTGCGGGCCAGAATGGCGGCACAGATACCGTGCCACACCGGGGTCGGGCGCTCTTCGCCGCCCTCAGCGTATTTGGGGTACGCCCGCATGATGGCCCGCATCTCGTCCTTGGAGATCTCCTTGGCCGCATCGTGCAGCAACGCCGCCAGCGCGGCCTGCTCTTCGTCGGCCCCATAGCGCTTCGCCAGCTTGACGGCCATTTTCTTCACATTCAGAGTGTGCTCATAGCGCTGATCGCTCAGGCGGCTGTGCACAAGCTCTTTTGCCTGTTTCAGAGTCATTCTGATCTTCGTCTCCTTTTGTTTCCCGGTACAGCCCCTCGCGCTGGATGACACGGCGCACCAGGGGCGGGAGTTCGTTTTCACAGCGTTCCCCGGCGGCAAGGCGGGCGCGCAGGGCGCTGCTCGCCATGGGGAGCGCTTCCACCGGCGCGAACAGGATGCGGGCCCCGGTGGCGTCCAGCTGCTTTGCCTTTTCGTGGAGGAGCGGGTCGTCGCCGACGTTCCGGCTCGTGACCACGAGGCGGGCCAGTCTGAGGATGTCCTGCCAGCGGTACCAGCCGTCAAAGCTCAGCAGCATATCGCTGCCGATGGCGAGGTAAATCTCTGCACCGGGGAATCCTGCCGCCAGCATCTCCAGCGTGAGGACGGTGTAGTTCCGCCTCCCCTGCGCAGCCTGCTGCACCTCCCAGCCGCTCACGGTCACAGCCGGGAAGCCTCCTTCCTCCGCCAGCGCGGAAAAACAGCCGCACATCTCCAGCCGCAGCGCACCGGAAGCATTCGTTCCCCGCTTGAAGGGAGACGTTCCGGCGGGCATGACCACGATCCGGTCCGGCCGGACCCGCGCCGCCGCTGCCCGCAGATTATTCAGGTGCCCGTTGTGGGGCGGGTCGAAGCTGCCGCCGTACAGCAGGACTTTCATTTCAGCAGGTCAGCGTAGGCGCTGTCCTTCTTCTTTTGCAGATAGAGCACGAACTTGGAGCCGATGACCTGCACGCAGTCTGCACCGGTGGCCTCGGCCAGCTTGACGGAAGCCTCGCGGGCATTGTACATGCTGCTTTCCAGCACCTTCAGCTTAATGAGTTCGCGGGCGTCGAGGCAGTCCTTCACGCCCTGGATCATGGTCTCGTCGATCTCGCCCTTGCCCACAATGAAAACGGGGTCCATGGTGTTTGCCTTGCCGCGCAGGATCGCGCGCTGTTTGCTCGTCAGCATAGTTAGTTTCTCCTTCGATCTTGATGTTGATACGGTCTTCTCCGTACAACCTCTCCGTCTCACTTCGTTCGACAGCTCTCCTTGTAGGAGAGCCCTTGGCAGTACGGAACACTCCATCTTTTCGCCAGAGCCTCCCCTACAAGGGGAGGTGGCATTGCGTGAGCAATGACGGAGAGGTTGTACAGAGTATTTGGTTCATCGTTCTGCCAGAAATCCCGGCAGTTTCTGTTCCATCTCGGCCAGCGCGTTGCCGCGGTGGCTGATGGCGTCCTTTTCGTCGGGGGTCAGCTGCGCATAGCTGCGACCCTCGGTGTTGGGGCGTCTGCCCGTTTTGCCCACGCCGCATTCGGCGGGGATGAACAGCGGGTCGTAGCCGAAGCCGTAGTCCCCTGCCAGCCGCGCAAATGCCACGCTGCCGGGGCACTCGCCCACGCAGGTCAGATGCCGGCCATCGGGCAGGATGAAGCAGACCGCCGCCACGAACTTTGCGCCGCGCTGCTCCGCCGGGATGTCTTTCATCGTTTCCAGCAGTTTATCATTGTTGGCCTCGTCGTCGCCGTGGCGGCCACAGTAGCGGGCGCTGTAGACGCCGGGGGCACCGTTCAATGCCTCCACGCACAGGCCGGAGTCATCGGCGATGGTGGGCAGGCCGCTGGCCTTGCAGATGGTCTCGGCCTTGATGAGGGCATTTTCTGCAAAGGTGGTGCCGGTCTCATCCGGCTCGATGGTGATGCCCAGCTCTTTCTGGCTGACCACTTCGTGGCCCTGGGCTTCGAGGATGCGCCGCAGTTCGCGGAGCTTTCCGGCGTTGCCGGTCGCTGCACAAATTTTCATGGATGTACCTCCTCAGTGCTTCCAGCCGGTGCGGGGGATGAGCTCCTCCACAAAGCCTTCCGGGGTAAAGGGAATGAGGTCGTCGATGCCCTCGCCCACGCCGATGAACCGCACCGGCAGACCGAGCCGCTGCTTGACCGCCACGACGCAGCCGCCCTTGGCGGTGCCGTCGAGCTTGGTCAGGATGATGCCGGTGGCGCTGGCCGCCTTGCAGAACTCTTTGGCCTGGCTGATGGCGTTCTGGCCCGTGATGGCATCCAGCACCAGCAGGGTCTCCAGGCTGGCATCGGGGGCCGCTTTTTTGACGCTGCGGCTGATCTTGGCCAGCTCGCCCATCAGGTTCGCCTTGTTGTGCAGGCGCCCGGCGGTGTCGGCAATGACCATGTCATAGCCGCGGGCGGTGGCAGACTTCACCGTGTCAAAAATGACGGCGGCGGGGTCGGCTCCCTCACCGGCCTTGACCAGCGGGACCCCGGCGCGGTCGGCCCAGATCTCCAGCTGCTCGCTGGCGGCGGCACGGAAGGTGTCGCCTGCGGCCAGCATGACCCTGCGGCCCTGACGGGTGTAATAGTCGGCCAGCTTTGCGATGCTCGTGGTCTTACCCACGCCGTTGACGCCGATGACCAGGATGACGGCGGGGTGGCCGTCCAGCTGCATCTCTGCTTCGGGGCGCATCTCGTCCGCGATGAGCTCGCGCAGCTCGTCCGCCGCCTGCTCACCGGTCTTCAGGCCCTTTTCGTTCACGCGGTCGCGGAGCTTGTCCACCAGTTTGATGGCCACTTCGCCGCCGACATCGGCCAGGATGAGCTGTTCTTCCAGCTCATCGTAAAGATCATCGTCGATCTTGCTGCCGGTGAGTGTGTTCAGGATATTGCCCCAAAAGCCCGTGCGGGTCTTTTCGAGGCCATCTTTCATCTTGTCTTTTTCTTTTTTACCAAATCCAAAAAGTCCCATATCGGCTTTTCTCCTACGTTTTACTCCGTGCAACCTCTTCCGAGGGCAGGGGTTCCTCTTTTTATTATACCTACGAAACCAGTGTCGCGTCAACCTGTTCGAGGTCGAGTTTGAGCAGCTTTGACACACCGTCCTCCTGCATGGTGACGCCGTAGAGGACATTGGCGGCCTCCATGGTGCCCCGGCGGTGGGTGATGACGATGAACTGCGTCCGGTCGCTCACGCGGCGGAGGTACTGTGCAAAGCGGCTGACGTTGGCGTCGTCCAGCGCGGCTTCGATCTCATCGAGGATGCAGAAGGGCGCGGGGTTGACGGCCAGGATCGCAAAATAGATGCTGATGGCCACCAGCGCCTGTTCGCCGCCCGAAAGGGCTTCCAGATTCTTGATGACCTTGCCCGGTGGTGCGACCCGGATGCCGATGCCGCAGCCCAGCACGTCCGATTCATCTTCCAGCACCAGGCTGGCTTCGCCGCCGCCGAACAGCTCGGCAAAGATGCGGCCGAAGTTTTCGTTGATGGCGCGGAAGCTGTCGGTAAAGATCTCCCGCATCTGGCTCGACAGCTGCGCGATCATCCGGCTCAGCTCGTTCCGGCTGCCCTCCACATCCGCCACCTGCACCCGCAGGGTGTCGTACCGGGCCTTGACTTCCCGGTATTCCTCAATGGCGCGGACGTTCACGCTGCCCAGCGCACGGATCTTGTTTCGCACCTCGGCCGCCTGCGCCCGCAGGGCGGGCAGGCTGTCGAAGTCCACACAGAGCGCTTCGGCCTGCGAGACGGTCAGCTGGTATTCATCCCAGAGCTTGGCGGCGGTGGCATCGTACTCGCTCTCCGCTGCCGCTTTCCGCTCGGCCAGACGGGCCATCTCCCGGCTCATCTCCTCCCGCTCATCGGCGGCGGCGCGGGCCCTGGCCAGTGCTTCCGTCTCAGCCTTCTGGCGGGTCAGGCGCTCTTCGGTGGCCCGGCGGATCTCTGCTTCCTTCGCAGCGATCTGCTCTGCGCTCTCGCTCTTGGCCTTCCGGATGGCTTCGATCTCCGCCCGGCAGACCGCACTGCGATCAGCCAGCGCAGTCAGGCTCTCTTCCAGCGACACTTTGCGGGCGGCGGCGTCTCTGGTGCGCTGTTCCAGCGCGGCGATCTGCGCCTGAGCCAGCTCGGCGTCCTTCTGGCGGGTGATCTGTTCCAGCCGCTTGGCGCTGAGCTGGTCGGCCAGCTCCCGCTGGCGGGTCAGGAAGGCATCGTCGCCCTCGGCGATGCGCTGGAGTTCCGCCGACTTTTCCGCAAGGGCCGCAGCGCACTCCGCCTCCTGCCCCTCGGCCTCGGCCGCTCTGGTGCAGCTTTCGGTCCGCTGGGCGTTGAGGGTGTCGATCTCCTTCCGGCGGGCGGCGAGGGCTGTTTCGGCCTGCTCCACGGCGGCTTCCAGCCGCTTCTGCTCCGCTTCGGCCCGGACCCGGTCGTTCGCAGCCGTGATCTGTTCGCTGTTCGCCGCGGTCAGCTCGGCGGAAACGGCATCCATCTGCGCCTTGCACTGGTCGGTCTTCTCCTGCGCGGCAAGGCAGTCCTTTTGCAGCTTTGCCGCCTTCACCCGCAGCTCTTCCAGCTCCTGTTTGCGGGTGAACAAGCCCGCACTGCGCTGGACGCTGCCGCCCGTGAAGCTGCCGCCCGCGTTGACGACCTGACCGTCCAGCGTGACGACCTTATTGTGGTAGCCGAGGTCCCGCGCCACGCGGGAAGCCTCGTTGATGTCGTCCACCACCACGATCCGGCCCAGCAGATTGGAAACGATATTGGCATACCGTGCATCGGCCTGCACCAGGCTGGAAGCCAGCCGTGCCGAACCGGTCAGCCGCCCCCGGAATACACCGGGCTGGACGGTATCCAGCGGCAGGAAGGTGGCGCGGCCCGCGTTCTCGCTGCGCAGCAGGGCGATGCCCGCCTTGGCAGCGGCTTCGTTCTCCACCACGATATTCTGCAATGCACCGCCCAGTGCGGTCTCGATGGCGACCTCCCGGCCCGGTTCCACGCGCAGGATGGAGGACACCGGTCCGATGATGCCCCGCAGCCGCCGGGCCGACGCGGCCCGCATGACGGTCTTGACGGAGTTCTGGTAGCCGTCCATGTTCTTTTCCAGCTCCCGCAGCACCGAGAGCCGCTGGCGGGCCGCATCCAGTGCGCGGCTGAGCTTCTGCTCTTCGTCGTCAGCGGCATCCAGCGCGGCGCGGCGGGCCTTGTGCTTCAGTTCCAGGCCCGCGCGGACATTGGCCAGCTGGGTTTCGTTCTCCGCCAGCATCGCGCGGTACTTCACAGTATCCGCAAGGTCCTGCTTGGCATCGTCCCGCTGGGCCGTCAGCGCCCCGGCGGCTTCTTCCAGCGCAGGCAGGCGGCTCTTCGCCGTTTCGGCAGCGGCCTCGGCGGCGGCTCTGGCCACCTGTGCCTCGGTGCGCCGGGCTGTCAGCGCCGTGATCTCCGTCCGCAGGCTGTCCTTCCGTGCCCCGCTGCGGTCGTTGTCATGGGTCAGGCGGTCCAGTGCTTCGTTCAGTGCCGCCAGTTCTGCGGCCAGCTGCTGCCCGGCGGCTTCCATGGAGGCGGCCACTGCGCGGTGGCGCTCTAATGCGGCGGCTGCTTCGGTGCTGTCCTGCTGACCGGCGGCAAGCTCGACCCGCAGTTCTTCGGCGCTCTCCTCGTTGCGGGCGATGTCGTTTTCCAGCACGGCGATCCGGCTCTCGCTGCCGCTGATCTGCTCGGTGATGCTGCGGATATCCCCATTCAGGCGCTCGACCGCAATGGTCAGCTGTTGTGCCTGCATCCGGATCTCCTCAGCCTCGCTCTCAGCGGCTTTGACCTGCCGGTCGAAGCGTTCATAGTCGGCCTGGGCCGTCTCGTGATCCCGCACCTGGCGGCGGACGGCCTCTCTGGCGCGGTGGACGCCGTCGGTCCAGAGCGTGACTTCCAGCGTCTTGCGCTGCGCGCTCAGGGCAAGAAAGGTCTCGGCCCTGGCGCTCTCTTTTTCCAGCGGGCCGACGCGAGCTTCCAGCTCGCCCAGGATGTCCCGCAGGCGCTCCAGATTTTCTGCGGCTGCCGCCAGACGGCGTTCGGCCTCGTTTTTGCGGTAGCGGTACTTGGCGATGCCGCAGGCTTCCTCAAAGATCTCCCGGCGCTCGGTGCTCTTGGCAGCCACGATCTCGGCGATGCGGCCCTGCCCGATGACCGAATAGCCGTCCCGCCCGATGCCGGTGTCCAGCAGCAGCTCATAGACATCCTTCAACCGGCAGACCTGGCCGTTGATGCTGTACTCGCTCTCGCCGGAGCGGTAATACCTGCGGCCGATGACAGCTTCGTCGGCGTCCAGATCCAGCGTGTGGGCGCTGTTGTCCAGCGTCAGGCGCACCTGAGCAAAGCCCATGGCCCCCCGGCGGCGGGTGCCGCCGAAGATGACGTCCTCCATCTTGCCCGCCGCGCGCAGCTGGCGGGCGCTGGTCTCACCCAGCACCCACCGCACCGCGTCCGACAGATTCGACTTGCCGGAGCCGTTTGGCCCGACGACGCCGGTGACGCCCTCGCCAAAGGTGATCTTGACTTTATCGGGAAAGCTCTTGAAGCCCTGGATCTCCAGTTCCTTAAATACCATCCGCTTACTTTTCCTTTATGACTCCCAGCAGCTTGAGCGCCTCACGGGCGGCATGCTGCTCTGCCACTTTTTTGCTGCGGCCCTCGCCGCGGGCCACCTTGTCGGAGTTGAAGCGCACAGCTACCACGAAATGTTTGTCGTGGTCGGGGCCGGACTCCTGCTCGACCACATAGCTGAGCTTTTCCTCCGGGTTCTGCTGGACGATCTCCTGCAAACGGGTCTTGTAGTCGGCCTCGGCATGTTTGCCCTCGGTGATGAAGGGCAGGATGAAATTGCGGGCCACCTCCATGCCGCCGTCCAGATACAGCGCCGCAATGACGGCTTCGAACGCATCGGACACGACGCTGGGGCGGGTGCGGCCGCCGCAGCGCTCCTCGCCGCGGCCCAGGCGCAGATAGTCGCCCAGGTTGATCTCCTGCGCGAACTGGAACAGCGCCCCCTCGCTGACGAGGCTGGAGCGGATGCGGGTCAAATCGCCCTCCGGGCGGTCGGCGTAGGCGTGGAACAGGTAATCGGCCGACACGATCTGCAGCACACTGTCGCCCAGAAATTCCAGCCGCTCATTGTGCTGCACCGGGGCACGGCTCTCGTTGGCGTAGCTGGTGTGGGTGAGCGCCGTTTCCAGCAGCCTGGGGTTCTTGAATTTGTAGCCAATGATCGTTTCGAGTGGATGACTCATAGATACTCTATCTCCCTTATGTCATTGCGGCCGGATGCGGTCTTCCGCAGGTCAGACACAATGCCGTTCTATAATCCTCAAAACCGTTTTTATTCCGCAGCCGGGGCGTTCAGGTCATCCAGCGCCTTCTGCATGGTGCCGCACAGGTCGTTCTCCACGCAGATCTTCGCCTGACGGATGGCGTTCTTGATGCCCTTGGCCTTGGAGGAGCCGTGGGCCTTGATGACCGGCTGCCTTGCACCCAGGAAGGGTGCGCCGCCGTACTCCTCGCTGTCCATCTGGTGCTTGAGGTCAGACACGCCGCTCTTGAGCAGCAGATAGGCCACCTTGCCGCCAAGGTTCCGGAGGAACATCTCCTTGAGCATCCCCAGCAGCATTTTGGCCACGCCCTCGGTCAGCTTGAGAATGACGTTGCCGGTGAAGCCGTCGCAGACCACGACGTCCACCTCACCATTCGGCACGTCGCGAGGCTCGATGTTGCCCACGAAGCGGATGCCGGGGGTGGTCTTGAGCAGCTGGTGGGCCTCCCTGAGCACCGGAGTGCCCTTCGACTCCTCTGCGCCGTTGTTCGCCAGCGCCACGCTGGGCGAGGTGCGGCCCTCGACCCTGTTCACGTAGCAGCTGCCCATAACGGCGAATGCGGCCAGCATTTCAGGGCGGCACTCAACGTTCGCGCCGCAGTCCAGCAGCAGATAGGCCTGCTTTTTGGCGGGCACCATGGTGGCCAGCGCCGGGCGCTTGACACCCTTCAGGGTGCGAACGATGAGGCTGGCACCCACATGCAGCGCGCCGGTGCTGCCGGCAGAGACAAAGGCGTCGCCCCGGCCCTCCTTGAGCAGATTCAGGCCCACGACGATGGAGGAATCCTTCTTGCTGCGGATGGCACGGGCAGGCTCATCGCACATCTCGATGGTCTCGGTGCAGTTCACCAGCTCGATGCCGTCCAACGGGATGTTGTGCTCTGCGGCGGTCTTGCGGACCAGCTCCTCATTGCCCACGCCGATGAGCGAGACGCCATACTCCTTGACGGCTGCGGCTGCGCCTTCCAGCACAGCCAGCGGGGCGTTATCGCCGCCCATCATGTCCACGATGATCTTCATAGTAATTCTCCCTTCTGTTTCTGGGATGTTCAACCTCTCCGTCATCGCTGCGCGATGCCACCTCCCCTAACAGGGGAGCTGTCTGCGAAGCAGACTGAGAGGTTCTTTCTTACAGAGACGTTTCGTCCAGCCACTGCTGGAAGCTGGCCACAGCACGTTCGGCCACAGCCATGTAGCGCAGGCGCTTGTCGCGCGGGCGGGTCTCGGCAGGCAGCGGGGGCAGGATGCCCATATTCGCGCCCATCGGCTGGAAGTGCTTGTTCTCGGTGGTCAGATACTGGAGCAGCGCACCGCACATGGTGTCCGCCGGGGGCGGGGGCAGCTGCCTGCCGGTCAGGCGGGCATACAGGCTGCGGGCCGCCAGCAGACCGCAGGCGGCGCTTTCCATATAGCCCTCAAAGCCGGTGATCTGGCCCGCGAAGAAGACGTTGGGGTGCTCGTTCAGGAAAAGGCCCGCGTTCAGCACACGGGGCGCATCGAGGAAGGTGTTCCGGTGCATGACGCCGTACCGCACGAACTCGGCGTTTTCGAGGCCGGGGATCATGCGGAACACCCGCTTCTGCTCGCCCCACTTCAGATTCGTCTGGAAGCCGACGATGTTGTACAGCGTCCGCTCCTTGTTCTCGGCGCGGAGCTGGACGTTCGCCCAGGGGCGGTGGCCGGTGTTGGGGTCCACCAGACCCACCGGGCGCAGCGGGCCGAACCGCATGGTGTCGGCACCGCGGGCCGCCATGATCTCGATGGGCATACAGCCCTCGTAGACCGTGACGGTGTCGGCCTTTTTGCCGTGGGCATCCGGGTCGGGCGCGGCTCCCTGCTCGGCACCGGCGTCAAAATCGTGGAGCGGGGCGCGCTCGGCAGACGCCAGCGCTGCATGGAACGCCTCGTACTCGGCCTTGTTGAACGGGCAGTTCAGGTAATCCGCCTCGCCCCGGTCGTAGCGGGACGCGGCGAAGACCCGGTCGTAGTCCAGGCTCTCGGCCGTGACGATGGGGGCCACAGCATCGTAGAAATGCAGCCGCTCGTCGCCGGTCAGGCGGCCGATCTCGTCGGCCAGCGCACCGTCGGTCAGCGGGCCGGTGGCCACCAGGATGGGAGCGCTCTCGTCGATCTGCTCCACCCGCTCCCGCCGGACGGTGATGTTCGGGCACTGCTCCACCCGGCGGGTGACGGCAGCGCTGAAGGCGTCGCGGTCCACAGCCAGCGCGCCGCCGGCGGCCACGCGGGCCTCCTCTGCGGCAGCCAGCAGCTGGCTGCCCATCCGGCGCATCTCCTCTTTCAGCAGGCCGGAAGCGGAATCCAGCCGCTCAGCCTTCAGGCTGTTGGAGCAGATCAGCTCTGCAAAGCCTTCGCTCTTGTGGGCCGGGGAAAAGTGGGTAGGCTTCTGCTCATAGAGCGTGACGTCCACGCCCTTGCCCGCCAGCCAAAGCGCCGCCTCGCAGCCCGCCAGACCGGCACCTAAAACTGTTACATGATATTGACTCATTGATGTTTCCTTTAATCAAGCCCTCTCCGTCATTGTTTTTTGGCAAAGAGGAAAGCTTTAATCGTACTCGCTGAAAAAGCCCGCCCTTTGGAAGAGCTGGACGCGAAGCGGCTTGAGCGGGTCTCACTCCTTCTTCGGCACCGGCATCTCGAACCCGCAGCCCTCCTTGGCGCAGTAGAGCTTGGAGCCCTTGCGGAAGAGGGTGGAGCCGCACTTTTCGCACTTGGTGGGGACGGGGGTATCCCAGGTCATGAAATCGCAGTCGGGGTAGCGCTCGCAACCGTAGTAGATACGGCCCTTGGCGCTCTTGCGCTCCAGCATGCGGCCCTTGCCGCACTTGGGGCAGATGCCGCCGGTGTCCTTGACCAGGCGCTTGGTGCCCCGGCACTCCGGGAAGCCGCTGCAGGCCAGGAACTTGCCGTACTTGCCCACCTTGATGACCATGGGGCGGCCGCACAGGTCGCAGACCTCGCTGGACGGCTCATCCGGCACCTTGACCTTCTTGCCTTCCATGTTCTTTTCCGCCTGTTCGAGGCTGGCTGCAAAGCCCTGATAGAAGTCGTCCACGGTCTTGTGCCAGTCGGCCTTGCCGCTCTCGACCTTGTCGAGGTTCTTTTCCATCTCGGCGGAGAAGTCCACATCCACGATGTGGGGGAACTGCTCCAGCATCAGGCCGTCCACGGCGCGGCCCAGCAGGGTCGGCTTGAGCTTTTTCTGGTCACGCTCCACATAGCCGCGGTCGATGATGGTGGTGATGATGGGCGCATAGGTGGAGGGGCGGCCGATGCCGTTTTCTTCCAGCGCCTTGATGAGGGTGGCTTCGGTGTAGCGGGCGGGGGGCTGGGTGAACTTCTGTTCGCTCTTCAGCTCCCGCAGCTTGAGCACCTGGCCCTGCTCCAGGGGGGGCAGGCTGGTCTCCTTCTTTTCCTTCTCGTCCGTGGCCTCCTCATACAGGGCGGTGAAGCCATCAAAGGTGACCGTGTAGCCGCTGGCCTTGAACCGGTAGCCGCCCGCATACACGGTCACGGACACGGTGTCCTGTTGGCAGTCGGCCATCTGGCTGGCCATGAAGCGGCTCCAGATCATCCGATAGAGCTTGGCGGTGTCGCCGCTGATGCTCTTGTCCACCTCGTCGGGCGTCAGGGACGGCACCGAGGGGCGGATGGCTTCGTGGGCGTCCTGCGCAGCGGTCGCGCTCTTGGTCTTCCAGGTGCGCTTGTAGGGGCAGATATACGGTTCGCCGTAAGCGCCCGCAATATACTCCTTGGCTGCGTTTACCGCTTCGTCGGAGATGCGCAGGCTGTCGGTACGCATATAGGTGATCAGCCCCATGGTGCCGTGGCCCGCGATGTCCACGCCTTCGTACAGCGTCTGGGCCGCGCGCATGGTGCGGGTGGCCGTAAAGCCCAGGCGGCGGGACGCCTCCTGCTGCAAGGTACTGGTGATGAACGCCGGGGTGGGCTGCTTGGCGCGCTTGCCTTTTTTCAGCTCACCCACCGTGTACTCGGCCCCTTCCAGCCCCTTTTCGATGGCGCGGGCCTCGGCCTCGGTGTGCGGCAGCAGCTTTTTGCCCTTGTCGTCGGAGGCCAGGCGGGCCGTGAAGCTCTTGTGCCCCACGCCGAGGGTGGCATCCACATTCCAGTATTCTTCGGGCTTGAAGCCCTCGATCTCCTTTTCGCGGTCGTCGATGAGGCGGACGGCCACGCTCTGGACACGGCCGGCCGACAGGCCCCGGCGGACCTTCCGCCAGAGGAACGGGCTGAGCTTATAGCCCACCAGACGGTCCAGCACACGGCGGGCCTGCTGGGCGTTGAACAGGTCTTCGTCGATGGCGCGGGGGTGGGCCATGCCCTCCTGCACGCCCTTTTTCGTGATCTCGTCGAAGGTCACGCGGTTGGGCTCATGGGGGTCCAGGCCCAGGATATTGGCCAGATGCCAGCTGATGGCTTCGCCCTCACGGTCCGGGTCGGTCGCGAGAAGGACGCCGTCGGAGTGCTTGGCCTTGCTCTTGAGCTCCTTGATGAGCTTTTCCTTGCCCTTGATGCTGATGTACTGCGGCGTATAGCCGTGTTCGACATCAATGCCCAGCTGGGAGGCGGGCAGGTCGCGGATGTGGCCCATGCTGGCCGTCACCTCGTAGTCGCTGCCCAGATATTTGCCGATGGTTTTCGCCTTTGCAGGCGACTCCACGATCACCAGTTTTGACATAGTTTCTCTCCTATATAAAAAACCTTGCCATCTGCTGCCCGGCCTGCCAAAGGCTCCCCGCTCCGGGGCGTCGGCATCGCGCAGCGATGACTGAGAGGTTTGAATGCTCAACTTAACATGTGCGCACCTAGCGCAGAATATACCGTTTGCCCGGCAGGCAGGCCACCCGGCCGGTCAGCTCCAGTTTCATGAGCGTACCCAGCAGCAGCGCGGTGGGCAGGCCGCTTTGCAGGCCCAGTTCCTCCACGCCCTTCGCTTTGGCCCCGATGCAGGCCAGCACCTTCCGCTCGGTCTCGCTCATCGCGGCAGGTGCCGGGCGGGGCACCGCCGGGCGAAGCGCAGCCGGGGTCAGGTGGAGCGTCTCAAACAGATCTTCCGCCTTGCAGACGGCCTTTGCCCGCCCTTCCCGCAGCAGGCCGTTGGTGCCTGCGGAGTTGGGCGAATAGATGCTGCCCGGCACCGCAAACACCGGCTTGCCATACCGCTCCGCATGGCCCACCGTGGACATGGTGCCGCTTTTTTCCTGGGCTTCCACCACCACCAGCGCCATCGACAGCGCCGCAATGAGCCGGTTGCGCTGCAAAAAGCCCACGCGGCCAATGGCTGCGCTCTCCGGCGGATACTCGCTGATGACGCAGCCGTTGGCCTCGATCTTCCGGCGCAGTTCCCGGTTGGTGGCGGGATAGGTCTTGTCGATTGGGACGCCCAGCACCCCGATGGTGGGGCGTTCTTCCCGCACGGCGGCGCGGTGCCCGGCGCTGTCGAGGCCGTCGGCCAGGCCGCTCACCACGATGGCACCGGCTCTGGCCAACCCCCGCCCGATGTCCTCTGCGGCCTGCAGGCCGTACTCGGTGGGCTTGCGGCTGCCCACCATCCCCACGGTGCCGGGCTGGTTGAGCCAGGCCGGGTCCCCGGTGCAGTAGAGCACCAGCGGCATATCCGGGATGCGGGTCAGCGCCAGCGGATAGTCCGGGTCTTCATAGGTCAGGATTCGGATATTCCGGGCCGCACACCGCCGCGCAAAGGCGCGGTAATGCTCCGGCGTGTGGTCGGGCAGGAGCGCCCGCTGCGCTGCCCCCGGCCCTGCCGCGCGGCGGAACGCATCGCTCCCCCGCTGCTCCCACGCCTCCTGCGCCCCGCCAAACGCGTCCAGAACGCTGCCGTTGTGGCTGCTGCCCACGCCCAGTGTCCCGGCCAGCCAGAGCCAGCAGAGCAGCGGGTCGGGGGCCGGTTCGGGCGGGAAGAAGCTGGTCTGACCCCAGGCAGGGTCCGACCCGCTCACAGGCTCTCCTCCCGGAAATGCCACAGCAGGATGCTGCCCGCGATGCCCGCGTTCAGGCTTTCGACCCGGTCGGTCATCGGGATGCGGACGGTGCCGTCGCAGGCGGCGATGGCCGCATCGGTCAGGCCCTGGCCCTCGCTGCCGATGACGACACAGACGCCGCCCGGATAGCAGGACGCCGCCGCGCTCAGCGGCTGGGACTGGTACAGCGCCGCCGCAAGGCAGGTGATGCCCTTTTCCCGCAGGGCTGCGATGGCCTCCGGCAGGGCACCGGCCTCAATGACCGGCACCCGCACCGCCGCCCCCATGGAAGCCCGCAGGGTCTTGGGGGCAAACGGAGATGCACAGCCATCACTCAGGAGGACGGCATCAAAGCCGAATGCCGCCGCCGAGCGCAGCAGAGTGCCCACATTGCCGGGGTCCTGCACCCGCTCCAGCGCCAGATACCGCCCGCCGGTGCGCACTTCATCCAGTGTGTGCACCGGGGTGCGGAACACGCCGAACACCCCCTGATGGGTGCCCACATCGGCGAGCTTGTCCGCCACATGATCCTCCACCAGATAATGTTCACCGGGCAGCGTGAGCAGCTCCGGGCATTTTTCGGCAGCGGCCCCGGTGTAGAACAGCGTTTCCAGCTCAGCCCCGCGGCAGAGCTCCGGGCAGAGCTTGCGCCCCTCGGCCAGAAAACGCCCCTCGCTGCGGCGGAAGGCCGCACTGGAAGAAAGGCGGCAGGCGTATTTGATCTTCGCGTTGTCCCGGCTGGTGATTTTTTCGTCCATGCAGGCTCCTCCCGAATCCAGAAAGATACAAAAAGGACGCCCGCGTAATCATACGCGCGGGCGTCTTTGTCAAGTTCTATTAGGCGTTCTTGACGGTCTCGACCAGAGCTGCGAAGCTCTGAGGATCGTTGATGGCCATCTCGCTCAGCATCTTGCGGTTCAGCTCGATGCCTGCCTTCTTCAGGCCAGCCATGAAGGTAGAGTAGTTCATGCCCAGAGGACGGACCGCATTGTTGATGCGGGTGATCCACAGGTTGCGGAACTGACGCTTCTTCATGCGGCGGCCAGCCAGAGCGTAGTTGCCGCTCTTCATGACCTGCTGCTTGGCCATCTTGAAGTGCTTGCTCTTGCAGCCGTAGAAGCCCTTTGCCAGCTTCAGCATCTTCTTGCGACGTTTGTGAGTCATCGTAGCGCCCTTAATACGTGCCATTTTATATATCTCCTTTAGTTTCTGTCAATGTCTTGGTTGTGCGTGCGGCTCGCTTACTCAGGCGTAGGGCAGCATGCTCTTGATGGTAGCTGCGTTGGTCTTATCAACGTAGCTGGGCTGACGATAACCACGGGTCAGCTTGGTGGTCTTCTTGGTCAGGATGTGGCTGCGGAATGCGTGGCCGCGCTTGATCTTGCCGTTCTTGGTCAGCTTAAAGCGCTTCTTAGCGCCGGAGTGCGTCTTCAGTTTCATCTTAGCCATTTTAGTTTCCTCCTAAAATTAGTCCTTATTGGGTTTCGGGATCAGCAGAATGGACATCGTGCGGCCCTCAAGCACCGGCGGCTTATCCATGCTTGCCTGGGGCAGAGTCTCGGCAAAGCGTTTCAGCACGTCAGCACCCAGAGCGCTGTGCGCCATCTCACGGCCGCGGAAGCGGATCGAAGCCTTCACCTTGTGGCCGGCTGCCAGGAACTTGGCGGTCTGGTTCACTTTGGTGTTGAAGTCGTTGGTGTCAATGTTGAGCGAGAGGCGGGTCTCCTTGACTTCGACCACCTTCTGGTTCTTCTTGGCTTCCTTCTCCTTCTTCTGCTGTTCAAAACGGTATTTGCCGTAGTCCAGCACCTTGCACACAGGCGGTACAGCCTGCGGTGCGATCTTGACCAGATCGAGGCCGGCCTCCTCAGCAGCGCGCATGGCCACCTGAATGGTGACAACGCCCTTCTGCTCGCCGTCTGCTCCGATCAGGCGAACTTCACGATCACGGATCTGGCCGTTGATCTCCAGTTCCTTCGACTTTCCAGCGGTAGCGATAATGAATGCACCTCCAAACAATAATCCATAGTGTTGCAATATTTGGCATAGAAAACGCGGCCGCCCATGTTTCAGGACAGCCGCGCAAAATTCACTCAAAAGCGCAGTTCGCACAAAACGAACCGGTTTTTTGTATAGCCCGGAGGATGTTGTCCCTCACAAGGCGAGCGCGGCCAGGCCGTAGCTGCTTTCTTTACCGGAACAGTTTACCACACCCAGCAAAGCCTGTCAAGCATTTTTATGTGATTTTGCAGAAAATTATCCCTTCACCTCGATCAACTTTCCCAGTTCCAGCGAATAGATGCCCTTATAGGTCACCTTCTTCGGCGCAAAGCGCTTGTCGATGGCGAGGGCGTACAGGTTGAGCTGGGCGCGGTAGGCGGCGAGGAAGTCGGCCTCGGTCTTGCGGCGGTCGGTCTTATAGTCCAGCAGTTCGAGATGGTCCGGGAAGATGAGCACGATGTCCGCAATGCCCTGCACGAGGACGCTGGCCTTCACCGCTTCGCCCTCCGGGGCCGCGCTGCCCTGTGCAGCCAGCACCGTCGAGGCGGGCAGGGCCGTGATGAAGGCCAGCTCCCGCAGCACGGCATCTGCCGCACAGATGCGGGCAAAGGCATCGCTCTCGGCAAAGCGGCGGATGCGGCGGACGTCCAGCTTTTCCGCGATCTCCGGCGGGGTCAGCTGCACGACCACCTGACGGTCCCGTTCGGCGCAGATGGCCTCATCGAGGGTGCCGGATGTCTTTGCAGCGGCAAGGGCGGCAAAGTCGGCGTGTTCGAGGAAGGCATGCAGCGCTGTGCCCATCTCCGCGGCTGTCAGGCCGTCTTTGGAGAGGAAGCCGGGGCGCTCCAGCGCCGTCTGCTCCCGCTTGTGCACGATGCTCGTGACGCTGACCTTGGCGGGCACTGCCGCCAGCGAAGCCGCCGGGTACTGCCAGGCAAAGCCCTGCCGCAGCTGTTCCGTCAACACCGGGTCGGCGGCGGGGGCTTCCGGGGCCGGGGCTTCTTCCGCTGCGGGCCGGAGCTCTTCCGGAGCCTCTTCAAAGGAAAAGTCGATGGTGCTGCGGGTGTCCGTAAACGGCAGTTCGAGGTTCTCGGCCAGGCGGCGCAGCGGCCCGCCGTTGGGGTGGACGAGCAGAGCCGTGCGCAGCCAGTCGGCAAAGCTGTTGGCCTGCCGGTTCAGCGTTTCCCCTGCGCCCGCCGCGAGGAAGGCCGCTGCTTTCGCCAGCGGGTTGGTCGTTTTGGTCATGCCCAGCGGGATGGTCAGGATCAATTTGTCCTGTGCGCGGGTGAGCGCCACATACAGCAGGCGCATCTGCTCGCTGCGCAGTTCGGCGGCGTGAACATTGGCCAGCGCCGCGTAGGCCGCCGTTTTATAGGAGCCTTCGCCGTCTTCGGGGCGCAGGCGCAGCCCGGCCCCGTACACCCGATGGAGCAGCACCGGCTGGCGGGTATCGGCGGCATTGAACCGCCGGGCCGTATCCGCCACAAAGACCACCGGGAACTGCAGGCCCTTGGAACGGTGAATGGTCATGATGGTCACACAGCCGGGGCGGGAGCCGCCGGGCACGGTCTCCTGCCCGGTGGAGCCTGCCTGCGCGGCGGCGTCGATGGCACGGATGAGGCCGGAGATGCCGTTTGCCCCGGCCCCGGCGCAGAAGGACGCGAACCGCCGGGCATCTTCCCGGCGCTTGGTGCCGTTCTCCATCACGCCCAGCGCGGCCAGATAGCCCGTGGACGCAAAGATCTCTTCGAGCAGCTGTTCCACCGGCACGCTCCGGGCCATCCGGCGCAGCTCGGTCAGCCGGGCATAGAACGCCCGGACCTTCTGTTCAAAGGGGCTTTCTTCGGCGCTGTTCACGGTCAACAGCAGTGCCCCGTACAGGCTCATCCGCTGGCGGTGCTGCGGTGCAGGCGTCTCCCCTGCCGCCTCCTGTGCGGCACGGCGGGCCTCGTCCTGCTGTTTCTGCAATTCCTCCGCGCGGGCACGGAGGCGGACCAGGTCGTCGTCCGTAAAGCCGAACAGCGGGCCCAGCATGGCGGCGGCAAGATAGATATCCTGCGCCGGGTTGTCGATGACCTTCAGCAGCGCGATCAGGGGCCGGATGTGGGGCGCATCCAGCAGATTTTCGCGGGCGTCCGCATAGACAGGGATGCCGTGGGCGGTCAGGGCTTCCACATAGGCCGGGAAGTCGCCGCGCGCCGCCAGCAGGATGCAGCAATCCTCGTACTGCACCGGGCGGGTGGAGCCGCCGTCCCGCACCTGCTCCCCGGAGGCCATCAGGGCTTCGATCTTCCGGGCGATGCACTCTGCGTCCCTCTCGGCGGTGTCGTCGGGCAGGAAGCAGGCCTCCACGCTGCCCGCATATTCACCCGGTGCGCCGCAGACCAGCCGCTGACCGTCGCCGTAGGCCGTATCGCCCAGGGCGGGGGTCATGAGCTGCTCAAACAGGAAGTTGATGCCCCGCACCACTTCCGGCGCACTGCGGAAGTTCGCATCCAGCGCCAGCAGCGCGTTCTGGCCGGGCGTTCCTTCCGCCGGGCGGGGGCGGGCCGCGCCGCCGGGCAGGAGCGGCCAGGCATCCAGCTTTTCCCGGAAGATGCTGGGGTCTGCCTGCCGGAAGCGGTAGATGCTCTGTTTCAAATCGCCCACAAGGAAAAGGTCGTCCCCGGCGGGCGAAGCCAGACAGCGGTAGAGCGCGTCCTGTAAGGCGTTGGTGTCCTGATACTCGTCCACCATGACGGCCGCGTAATTCTGCCGGATGGTCTCGCAGAGCGGGGTGGGGGTGCCGTCCGGGCTGCGGAGGAGCCGGAGCGCCTGATGCTCGAAGTCACTGACCCCCAGCAGCTTCCGCTCCTGCTTTTTGGCCGCAAAGCGGGCATCGAACGCCCGCACGGCGGCAAACAGGGCCCGCAGGCGGGGCAGGGCGGCGGCGCGGTCGGCTTCGGCCTCGTCTTCACTGCAGGAGATGAGTTCCAGGATCTGCCCGAACAGCGCAGCCGCTTCATCGGCGCGGGTCTTGACGGCGGCTTTGTGTTCTCCGGTCAGCCGCTTTTTCATCCCCTTCAGGCCGGGCATCGGCTCCATGCCGAGCACATAGGGGGTGAGCCGGTCGTAGAGCGGGGTCCACCCCCCTGCTTCGGCCAGCCGTTCCACCTCGCCCAGCAGGGCAGCGGCCGCTTCGAGCCGTTCCAGCGGTTCGGCGAATTTATCGTTGACGCCTGCCACAGCCTTGGCGCGGGCGGCATCGGTCTTTCCTTTATTCTCGGCCTCAATGCGGGCCAGGACAAGGTCTTCTTTGCAGTCGTTCCAGGCGGCGCAGAACAGCTCCCGCCCGGCTCTGGCAGCGCGGGCTGCCTCGGCCAGCAGCAGGTCGTGCCAGCAGGTCGCATCGAATCCATGTCCGGCCTGCCACGGTTCCAGAAATTCATCCAGCTTGCGGTCGTAGTCGGGCAGGGCACGGAGAAAATCGTAGACGTGCAGGATGGTATCCCCGGCGGCTTTGTCGCTGCGGCCCTTGCCGTAGAGGTCTGCAAAGGCGCAGAAATCCGGGTCGGCATAGGCCTGTTCCAGCGTTTCGGCCAGGGCCGCCGCGCGCAGAGCCGCCACACTGCCGGGGTCGGCGGGGGAAAAGTCCGGCGGGATATCGAGCGCCTGGAAGTGCTTGCGCAGAAGGTCCAGGCAGAACGCATCAATGGTGCAGATGGGGGCGCGCTGCAGCAGCATCCGCTGGCGGCGCAGGGCCGTGTTGCCGGGTTCGGCCTGGCTGCGACGGAGCAGCGCCTGCCCGATGCGGGCCCGCAGCTCGGCTGCGGCCGCGTTCGTAAAAGTGACGATGAGCAGTTTGTCGGCGTCGATGGGGCATTCCGGGTCGGTGATGAGCCGGACGGCGCGTTCGGTCAACACCGCCGTCTTGCCGCTGCCCGCAGCCGCACTGACCAGCAGCGCACCGCCCCGGTCGTCGATGGCGGCCTGCTGGGCGGCTGTCCATTTGGTTTCACTCACGGCTGTTCCTCCTTTCCTTCTTCCGGCGGGGTCTCAGGGCCTTCAAAGGGCTTGGCCGGGGCATCCAGTGCCCGCTCGCCGATGCCGTTCTCGTGGCAGCAGATGAAGCTGTAATCGCACCACAGGCAGGGGCTTCGGCCCGTGACCAGCGGTTCGGCGGCGATCTGCCCGCCGTAGAGCTGCTCACCCATCCGGGTCACGAGGTCGTCCAGATGCAGCCGGATGCGGTCAAGTTTGGCGCTGTCGGCGCGTTTGTCCTTCTGGTAGGGGCTGGGCACGCCGCGCAGATACGAGAAAGGCAGATACCGCCCCGTCTCGTCGGCGTCCATGGCGCGGAACAGCTTCTGCTCGTCCCGCACCAGGCCGTCCAGCTTGTATTCCACGCTGCGGGCTGCGTTGGCGCGGGTGGTGTTCTCCGGGGCCGGGTCGGCCAGCAGATACAGAACGCCCGCCGGTTCCGCCCCGGTAAAGCGGCCGCTGCCGTCCCGCGTCAGGCTGAACAGATAGAGCAGCATCTGGCAGTCGAGGCCGCAGTAGACCTCCTTCAGGTCCAGTTTTTTGCTGCCGGTCTTGTAGTCCACGACCCGCACCCAGCGGGTGCCATCCTCCTCGACCCATTCATCGGCGCGGTCCACGGTGCCCACCAGCTGGACGGTCCGCCCATCCGAGAGGTGATAGGTCTGGGCGCGGACGCCGTCCCCGCCGCTGCCGATCTTCAGCTCACAGGCCACAGGCCGGAAGCTGGACTGGCGCTGTTCATCCCGCAGGTAGCACAGCAGGCTCGCCATGCTCTTTTTCAGGCGGGAGAGCAGGTAGGCAAAACGGGCCGTGTCTTCGGGCAGATAGCGGCGGGCGTATTCGTCCACCAGAAGCCCCGCCAGCTCCGCCATGGCGTCGTCGTCCAGCTCGATGAAGGGAGCCAGCATGTCGGCGCAGGGGTTGTCCGGCGCAGGGTCCGGGTCCAGCGCCATCTGCAGCACCCAGTGCATCAGGCTGCCGCTCTGGTCAGCCGAAAGCTCGGCCCGGCGGCGGGGGCGCAGGCCCAGCACGTACTGCAAAAAGTAGCCGTACCGGCAGGTATAATATTTTTCCAGCTGGCTCGGCGAGATGCGCAGCCGCCGGCCCAGCAGTTCTTCCAGTGCATCCAGGTCACTGACCTGCCGGGGCGAAGCGTCCGCCATCCGGCGCAGCAGCTTCAGGCCCTCCGGCTCCTCGCCGCCGGGGGTGCGCAGAGCCTCGGTCAGGCTGGCGCGTTCCGTTCCGGTCAGGGGCCAGCCGCCGCCCAGGCAGTCGAGGCCGTCGGCGGGGGTCGCGGCCAGGTCGGGCAGAGCCAGCTCCGGCGGAGCCGGTTCCAGCGCCTCCACGATCGGCTCCAACGCCGCGCAGAGGGTCTGCCCCTGCCCCTTGGGCCAGCTCAGCCACAGCCCTCTGGCCGGGGCGGTGAGTGCCTTATAGAAGCAGACCTGCTCGCGGACCACCCGGTTCTCAAAGCAGTCGGGCAGGTCGATCTCCTGCGCCATCAGGGCGTCGCGGTCGGCGTGGGTCAGCAGGCCCGTCTCGCCGGGGGCCGTGGGGAACTCGCCCTCGGCAAGGCCCAGCACGAAGACATAGTCCGGCTCGTCCAGCCGCATCTTGCCTGCGCTGGCCAGCACCACGGCGTCCAGCGTCTGCGGGATATGCCCCAGGTCGGACGAGCGCAGCAGCAGCCCGAACAGGTCTTCGTATTCGGCCACCGTCACGGTCTGCTCGCCCAGCAGGCGGGCCATCTCGTCCAGCAGCTCCATGACCACGTTCCACTCGCGGGCAGCCTCTTCCGCCGCCGGGATGCCCCGTGCCGCGCGGATGGCTTCCACCTGCGCCGCCTGTTGTTCCTCTGCGCCCAGCTCTCTGAGGCAGAAGTAGAGCGCGCGGCTGATGGCCTCGGCGTTGGCGTTCCGCACCTTGCTGCGCAGGGCATCGGCGGCGTTCACCAGCAGGGCGCGGGCCTTTTCGGCATCGGACAGATTCCGGGCGTCCTCTTCGGTCAGCTCCCGATCGCCGAAGCCTTTGGGGTCGTTCCGGAACGCTGCCCGCCATGCCGCCGCATTGGGCGACCAGGTATAGGCGTAGTTTTCGAGGGCGCAGACCTCTTCTTCGGTCAGGGCGCACAGGCCCGTTTTGGCCAGCGTGGTCAGATTCTCGGTCAGGTCGGCCCCGCGGGCCAGCGCCAGCAGTGCCCGGACCGCCGTGGCCGGGGCGCTGAACTCCGGGGTGGTCGGCTCATCGCAGTAGAGCGGGATGCCCGCCATCCGGAACTCATACCGCACGGCGGCGCGGTACTTGCCGATGTCGCGGCAGACCACCGCGATCCTGCCGCACCGCACCCCCTGCCGCATCAGGCGGCGGATGGCACCGGCGGCGGCGCGGGCCTCCTCTTCCCGGCTGGGCGCAGCAAACAGCCGCACCTCGTCCGCCGGCGCTTCCAGCGGTGCACAGGTGCCGGTCTCCAGCAGCGCAGTCACTGCCGCAAGGCCGGGGGCCTCGGTGTGCCGCAGGTCCCGCCGGAGCAGCTGGGGCGCAGCCACCTCGGCCCCATTTTTGCGGGCCAGCTGGCGCAGCTGCACGGCCACCTGCTTGGCCCCCGAAAACAAGCTCACATCGCCGGGCACGAGCGGTGCCCCATCGTCGCACAGGGCCACCGTCACCCTGGGCAGAGCGGCCAGCAGCGCCCCCAGCAGCCGCTTTTTGGGCGCGTTGAAGGTATCGAACTCGTCGATGAAGACCTCCCGCTCCTTCAAGAATCCCGGCACTGCGCCGCAGGCCAGCGCCTCTTCGAGCCGCGCTCCGGCCAGCTCCAGCCGGTCGGCGGGGTCCATGCCGCTGCGGGCGAGCAGTGTCTCGTAGCCCTGAAAGATCAGGGCCAGCTCCCCCAGTTTGCCGCTCTCGGCCCCGCAGCCTTTGGCAAGGTCGGCCAGCTGCTGGCCGGACAGGCCCGCGCTCTTGAGCTCGTCGATGGTCTCGGCGGCCATCTGGCAGAACGCCGCGCTCCGCCGGTTGCGGTAGTAGTAATGGACGTTTTCCTGCAATTCCTCCAGTGCGCGGCGCACCAGCACAGCGCGGCCTGCGTCCGAAAGGGTCTGCACGGCTGCGCCGCCCTCCACGGACAGGATCTTCTCGGCCAGGCTCGTGAACGAAAAGCTCTCCACCATGCCGGAAAGCGCATCGCCCAGTTCGCGGTAGATGCGCCCCTCGGTGGAGGAGGTGAACTGTTCCGGCACCAGCAGGATGCTCTTCTGACCCGCCTCGGCGCGGGCACGGATGCGGTGATACAGCAGCGTCGTCTTGCCGCTGCCCGACCCGCCTAAGACCAGTTGTAACATAAAAACCTCTCTTTGCTTGCCTGCCCTCTCCCTCTCCGTCATCGCTGCGCGATGCCACCTCTCCCGGAGGGAGAGGCATTGGCAGGCCGGTTTTGGCTGTGCTGGATGAGCAAAGCCCGTTCCTGCACAGCCTGCCGGGCTCCGCTCTCGCGGTCAGCGGCTGACTGCCCATGAGAACAGGGCCCGACTGTGCGGGAGCCGCAAGGCGACAGCGCACAGACCTGCCCGGCCCGCCAGTGGCTCCCCCTTTGGGGGAGCTGGCGCGAAGCGCCTGAGAGGGCGTGACCTGCTCTTATTGTATCACAAAATTGCAAGAACATCTATTCTGTGATACACTGGGGAAAACCGAACGGGAAAGGATGCCATTATGAAGATATTAGCCGTAGACTACGGAGCCAGCCGCACCGGCCTTGCCACCTGCGACGCCTCCGAATTCCTCACCACCGCCATCACGCCGCAGATCACCCTGAAAGCCCGCCCGAAGGTGGCGGCACGGGTGTGCGAGATCGCCGCCGAGATCCATGCCGAGCTCATCGTGGTGGGCCTGCCGCTGAACATGGACGGCACCGAGGGCGAGCGCGCCGAAAAGAGCCGGAAACTGGCCAAGACGCTGCAGATCTGGAGCGGCCTGCCCGTCCGGATGTGGGACGAACGGCAGTCCACCTGCGAAGCCGCCGATATCCTCTCCGAAACCGGCACCTTCGGTGCCCGGCGGAAAGAGATCCTCGACTCCGTCAGCGCCACCGTCATCCTCGAAGATTACCTTGCCTGGCGCAAAGAGCACCCCGGCGAGATCTGAGCAGCAAAAAAGGCTCCCACTGCCACGGGAGCCTTTTTGCATTGCGCAGTTGTTATTGATACGTCTCGATGCTGACGCTGTGGATGGTGATGGCCTCGGTGGGCTTCTGGTTCTCATCCACCGCCGTCTGGGCGATGTTGTCCACGATGTCCATCCCCTCGTACACCTGGCCGAAGACGGTGTCGGTGTAGTCAAGGTAGGGTGCGCCGCCCGCCGTCTGGTAGGCGGCCACGACCTCGGCGCGGTAGGAGGCCGCATTCATCTGGTCCACAAGCTCCTGCGTCACGGAATCGCCGCCGGGCAGCGACTCCATCACATAGAAGACGCTGGCGCACTGGCCGGAGGCGTCCGTGGCCGCACACAGCGCCCCGGCGTAGTGATGGAGCCGGTCGGTGGCCTCAATGGGGTAGCGGCTGCCGTTCCAGATGGTGGTGCCTTTGCCGTCGGCTCCCTGCCCGGCCTCGACGAGAAATTCGTTCTCGACGCGGGAAACGGTCAGGCCGTTGTAGTACCCCGCCTGCGCAAGGCCGATGAAGTTGTCGCAGGCCTGCGGGGCCAGCGTGGGGAAAAGCACGGCCTTGAACACGCCCGCCGAGGTATCGAACACCGCGATGGTGTCGCCCGCCGCCGGGTGGGTGAACTGCACCTCGGCGGACTCCACCGCCGGGCGGGAGATGGATTTCGGCCCCGAAGTGCCGCTGAGCTTGTCCTTGAGCGAACAGCCCGTCAGCGCTACACAGCCCAGGAGCGCCAGCACCGCCAGCGCTTTTTTATAAAAACGATTCATAACTCTGACCTCTCGGTGAATAACATAGTAACAGCTTCCCGCTCGCCCGGAACCGAGCAGGCGGTACACAGAGTTCAGTATAGCATATTTTTGCGCCGGATGCGAGAGGGAAATGCGTGAAAATTTGTCCGCAGATTTCTGTGCGAAAAACATCTTGACGAGCGGACAAAAAAACGCTACACTATAAGCACAGCAAGGGCCTGTGGGAGCACAGAAAGCCCCGGCTGCCCCAACTTTATTTTTCGTTTGTAACAGGAGAACGTATCTTATGGCAGAAGAGATCAAGAACCCGAACGCCGAAGAGGAATATCAGCCCGATCTGATGACCCTTGAGGACGAGGACGGCAACGAAGTCACCTTTGAGGTGATCGACGCGCTGGACCATAAGGGCGTGCATTATATGGCCGTCGTGGAATACGCCGAGGACGAGGAAGACGTGAACGAGGATGCTCAGCTCGTCATCCTGAGCGTCGGCGAGGACAGCGAGGGCGAATATCTGGATGTCGTGGAAGACGACGAGACCCTGCTGGAAGTCAGCAAGCTGTTCGAGAAGCGGCTGAGCGACCAGTTCGAGATCGAGTAAGTTTTTCAGACGATTGACCCGTGCAAGACTTCCTGCCCGGCTCGATTTGTTGCGGTTTATATGATCCTACTAATCATTCAACGGGAGCCCGGCGTTCGCCGGTGGATTGCAGACCTCCCCGCTGTGGGCTCGACCCCAGAGGTTCGATGAGGAAGCGTGAATCCGGAGACAGGGCACCCACCTGTCCGCAAGGGTAGGTTTGATTGCCGCAGACGACCGGGCGGGATCTTTTTATAGGGACTTCATCCACCGCTGTCCTCTGCCAGGAGGAACAGTGTGTGGATTTTTTATATTCCGGTTTGAACCTCTCCGTCATTGCTTCGCAATGCCACCTCTCCTGATAGGAGAGGCCTTGGCAGTCGGATGCAGCTTTCTGGATACGCCAGAGGCTCTCCTATTAGGAGAGCTGGCGAGCCGCAGGCTCGACTGAGAGGTTGATATTGTATAAAACAGCCATTGTGGAAGGATGTGCAATTGCGGCATGAAGTCTGAGCATCTGGTGGGGACGAACATCCCCCGATTCACCTACGACACCCCCACGGTGCCGGAAAACGATTTTTATGCCCTGTGCGAGGGCAGCCGGCCCCTGTGCATGATCTTCCTGCCGGGGTTCGACCATCCCGTCAGCCGTGAGTACATCACCCGCTACCTCAAGACCCTGCCCGCCCTCAAGGGCGCACGGCTGGCCTGCGTGGTGCGGTCCAGCGCCAAGGCGGTGGCCACGGCCACCCGCGGGTCGGAGTTTCCCTTCCCGGTCATCTGCGACGGGCCGGGCGTGCTGTACGGCTATCTGGGCGTGGAGCAGACCCGCGGCCTGCTGAGCTGGAGCTTCGCGGCCCAGAAGATCTACAAGGCCGCCAAAGATGCCGGTTATCACTACGACAAGTCTGCCCCGCAGATCCTGCCGCTGACGCTGGTGGTGGGCCCGATGGGCAGGATCCTGTTCACCCATTCCGGCCGCAGCCAGACCGACCTGCCCGAAGACTGCGCCGCCATCCACGAGGTCGTCCGGGCCGTGGAGGCAGCTACCGTTCAGGCCCGCACCGACGCGAACCCCCACTGCTCCGACGAGACCCTGACCTTGCCCGACCTGATGGGCTGGGATGACGGGACCTGACCCAGCAAAAGAGCCACGGCTGCGGCCGTGGCCCTTTTTTGTTCGTCTCACTCGATGTCGTCGTCCGTGAACAAGCCCGGAATGCCGCAGACTGCGGCGATGCCGACCACGGTGAAGACGATGCGGGACCAGATGGAGCTGCTGCCACCCAGCAGCCACCCCACAAAATCGAACTGGAACAGCCCGACCAGGCCCCAGTTGATGCCGCCGATGATCATCAAGATCAGGCACACTTTATAAAAGGTCTGCACGAAAAGACCCCCTTTCCTTTGGGAATAGCATTTCCCAGGAAAGAGGGTCTTATTCCGTTTTGCGTTACAGCATCCACTTCGGGGCGGTGACCCGTGCACCGCCCTTGTCGGGCTGGGCCACATAGACCTGCGGCCAGCGGGTCTTCAGGGCCGCAGCCGCCGTGCGGGCTTCGGCCTCGCTGGCAAAGATGCCGAACACCGCCGCGCCGCTGCCGGTCATCAGGGCCGTGAGCGCACCGTGTTCGCGAAGCGCAGCCTTGATGGCCTCATTGTCCTTGGCACCGCTGCACTCTTCCAGCGCGTTTCCTGCGGCGGCACAGACGGCGGCCAGATCTTCGGCGCGGATCGCGGCTTCCTGCGCCTCGCAGTCGGGGTGGCGGCTGCTGCCCACCCGGTCATAGGCCGCAAAGGCCTCCGGGGTCGAGACGCCGTAGTCCGGCATGACCACCGTAAACCAGCAGTCCGGGCAGGGCGGCAGAGCTTTCATCACATCGCCCACGCCCTGCACCCGGCAGGTGCCGCCCATGAGGGCAAACGGCACATCGGCACCGATTTTGGCACCCAGCGCGCAGAGCTCGCTCATGGACAGGTGTGCCCCATACAGAGCATTCAAGCCCACGAGGACGGCGGCGGCATCCGCACTGCCGCCCGCCATACCGGCCCGCACGGGCACGTTCTTATAGATGGTGATGTCCACGCCCGCCAGCAGGCCGGTGTAGCGGAAGAACGCGATGGCCGCCTTGATGGCGGTGTTGCTGTCGTTGGCGGCGACCGGGCTTCCGGGCAGAGAGAGGTTCAGGCCGCTGCTGCGGGCCAGCACCACCTTTTCATACAGGGTGATGGCCTGCATGGTCATGTCAAGGTCGTGGTATCCGTTGGGCAGAGTACCCACCACATCCAGCGCCAGATTCAGCTTGGCAGGGGCCAGAACGGTCACGCGATTCAGTTTTGCCATTTTCAACTCTCCTCACTGCGGCATTGCGATGCCGTTTTCCTCCAAAAAGGCGCGGATGCGCTTCATGGCTTCGGTCAGATGCTCCACCGAGTACGCATACGACACGCGGCAGTACCCCTCGCCGGAAGCGCCGAAAGCATCGCCGGGCACCAGTGCCACGTGCTTCTGCTCCAGCAGCCGGGTGCAGAACTCCTGACTGGTCATCCCGGTGGACTTGATGCAGGGGAAGGCATAGAACGCGCCCCGCGGCTCAAAACAGGTCAGGCCCATGGCGTTGAAGCCCTTCACCACCAGACGGCGGCGCATGTTGTACTCATCCCGCATCCGGTCGATCTCGCCGTCGCAGTCCTTCAGGGCCGTGATGGCGGCATACTGGCTGGTGGTGGGGGCGCTCATGATGGCGCTCTGGTGGATCTTGGTCATGATCTTGATGATGGGAGCCGGGCCGCAGGCATAGCCCAGACGCCAGCCGGTCATCGCATAGCTCTTGGAGAAGCCGTTCACCACGATGGTCCGCTCGGCCATGCCGGGCAGGGTGGCAATGGAGACGTGCGGCCGCAGGCCGTAGTTCAGCTCGGCGTAGATCTCATCCGACAGCACCAGAACGTTCGTATCCCGCAGAACGTCGGCGATGGCTTCGAGGTCTTCCTTCTCCATCACGGCACCGGTGGGGTTGTTCGGGAACGGCATGATGAGCAGCTTGGTCCTGGGGGTGATGGCCGCCTTCAGGGCCTCCGGGCGGAGGCGGAACTCATCCTCCTGGCGGCAGGCCACATGGACCGGCACACCGCCTGACAGGGTGGTGATGGGCTCATAGCAGACGAAGCACGGCTCCGGGATGACGACCTCGTCCCCCGGCTGCACCACGGTGCGGATGCACATATCAATGGCCTCGCTGCCGCCCACGGTGACCAGCACCTGGCTCAGCGGGTCGTAGTGCAGGTTCATCCGGCGCTCCAGATAGCGGCAGATCTCTGCGCGCAGCTCCTTCAGGCCCGCATTGGCGGTATAGCGGGTGCGGCCGTGTTCCAGGCTCTCGATGCCGGCCTCGCGCACGGACCAGGGCGTTTTGAAATCCGGTTCGCCGACGCCCAGACTGATGCACTCCGGCATATCGGCGGCAAGGTCGAAGAATTTGCGGATGCCGGAGGGGCGCATGGCCGCAGCGGCAGGCGCGATCAGTTTATCGTAATCCATCACAGCACGGTGCACTCTCTTTCATCGATTTCGTCGTCCTGGTAGAAGCGGCCCTCTTTCTTATAGGTACGCAGGACAAAATGGGTAGCCGTGGACAGCACGTCGTCCAGCGGGCTCAGGCGCTTGGCCACGAACAGGGCGATCTCCTGGAAGGTCTGCCCCTTGATGATCAGCTGCAGATCGTAGCCGCCGCTCATCAGCAGCACGCTCTCCACCTCGTCAAAGGCGGCGATGGTGGCTGCGATCTCGTCAAAGCCGCGGCTCTTCTTGGGGCTGACGTTCAGTTCGATGACGGCCTCCACCCGGTTCACCCCGGCCTTTTCCCAGTCCACAAGAGTCTTGTAGCCCTTGATGATGCCCTGCGCACGGGCCAGGTCGATCATCGCCGCCACCTCAGCGGGGGATTTATTCAGCATCGTGGCAATGTCCTCGATCGGCAGCCGCGCGTTGTCTTCCAGAAGTTTCAAAAGCTGTTCCATCGTCGTTACTCCTTTGTATCCGCGGCGTACCGCGTCGATTTGTATCTTTCAGTATAGCACAAGCGCGCCGTATTTGCATCTTGTTTTTTGGATAGACCGTCTTTTCCGCTCAGTTCCTGTTCTTTTTTCCAAAAAGTGTGTTCAAAAACCGGTAAATCTGCTATACTGGGAAGGAAGTCTTGCCCTCTCAGGCGCTTCGCGCCAGCTCTCCCAGGGGGAGAGCCCTTGGCAGGCCGGGCAGGTCGGTGTGATCGCCTTGCGGCTCCCGCACAGCCGGGCCCCTGTCCTCATTGGCAGCATCTGCTGACTTGACGTGCAAGGCAAGCTTCTGCTGACCGTTGCAGTGGAGCCCAGCAGCCTGTGCAAAATGAGGCTTCTTCATCCAGCACATCCAAAACCGACACGCCAGCGGCTCCCCCTTTGGGGAAGCTGTCAAACCCATAGGGTTTGACTGAGAGGGTTTTCCATTAACTATTGGGGGTAAGGAATATGAAAGCATTCATCACGGTCATCGGCCACGACACTGTCGGCGTCGTCGCAAAAGTTGCTGCCCTGTGCAGTGAGCTCAACATCAACATCGAAGACGTGACCCAGAGCATCCTGCAGGGCATGTTCGCCATGATCATGCTGGTGGACATCAGCCAGTGCAGCGTCAGCCACGAGGAGCTGCACAACCGTACAGACGCCCTGGCCAGGGAGATGGGGATGCAGATCAACGTCACCCGTCAGGAAGTGTTCGACGCGATGCACACGATCTGACCTCTCCGTCATCGCTGACGCGATGCCGCCTCCCCTATGGAGGGGAGGCTTTGGCAAGCCGGTTTTGAACGTGCTAATCGCCTGTGGCTCCAAAGCAGCCGGGCTTCGCGTTTTTGTCAGCGACAGAGGAATCTAAGAGAGAAGGGAATCTATTATGAGCATGATGAATACTGGTGACATCCTCGAAACCATCGAGATGTTCACCCAGGACAATCTGGACGTGCGGACCGTGACCATGGGCATCAGCCTGCTGGACTGCATCGACCCGGACCCGAAAAAGGCCTGTGAGAAGGTCTACAATAAAATCGTGACCAAGGCGGCCAATCTGGTGCCCGCCGTGGAGCACATCAGCGCCGAATACGGCATCCCCATCATCAACAAGCGCATCAGCGTGACGCCCATCGCCATGCTGCTGGGTGCCTGCCCGGATGCCGACCCGGTGGACTTTGCCAAAGCACTGGACGCCGCCGGCAAGAAGGTGGGCGTCAACTTTGTGGGCGGCTACACGGCCCTTGTGCACAAGGGCTTTTCGGCGGGCGACCTCCGGCTCATCGAGTCCATCCCCCGCGCACTGGCGGAGACCGACATCGTGTGCAGCTCGGTGAACATCGGTGCCACCAAGGCGGGCCTGAACATGGACGCCATCAAGCTGATGGGCGAAGCCGTCAAGAAGGCCAGCGAGCTGACGGCAGACCGCCAGTGCATCGGTGCGGCCAAGCTGGTCGTCTTCTGCAATGCGCCGGAGGACAACCCCTTCATGGCCGGTGCATTCCACGGCCCCGGCGAGCCTGACTGCGAGATCCACGTCGGTGTCTCCGGCCCCGGTGCAGTGCGCGCCGCGCTGGCCAAGCTGCCCAAGGATGCCCCCATCGACGAGGTGGCCGAGCTGGTCAAGCGCACGGCGTTCAAGATCACCCGCGTGGGCCAGCTGGTGGCGAACCTCGCCTCCAAGGCGCTGGGTGTGCCCGCCGGCATCATCGACCTGTCGCTGGCCCCCACCCCGGCCGTGGGCGACAGCGTAGCCAACATCCTCGAAGAGATGGGCCTTGAGACCTGCGGCTGCTGCGGCACCACAGCCTGCCTGGCCCTGCTGAACGATGCCGTCAAGAAGGGCGGCGTCATGGCCTCCAACCACGTGGGCGGCCTGTCCGGTGCCTTCATCCCCGTCAGCGAGGACGACGGCATGATCCACGCAGCGGAGTGCGGCTGCCTGACCATCGAAAAGCTCGAAGCCATGACCGCCGTCTGCTCGGTGGGCATCGACATGGTCATCATCCCCGGCGACACCACCCCTGCCGTCATCAGCGCCCTCATCGCCGACGAAGCCGCCATCGGCATGGTCAACAGCAAGACCACCGCCGTCCGCGTCATCCCGGCCATCGGCCGCAAGGCAGGCGAGATCCTGGACTTCGGCGGTCTGCTGGGCTATGGCCCCATCATGCCGGTCAACCAGCGCGACCCGTCGGTCTTCATCAACCGCGGCGGCCGCCTGCCCGCCCCGATGCAGTCGCTGAAAAACTGACCCTCTCAGTCAATGCTTCGCATTGCCAGCTCCCCCGAAGGGGGAGCTTCAGCAGTGACGTGTGCACGCTCTATTCATTATGAAACTTGATATTGTTCCCAAAAATCATGGTATGCTCCCGCAGGCTCGTGCGTTGCGCCGCAATATGACTCCACAGGAAGCAAAGTTGTGGTATCAATTTTTACGAAACTATCCTGTTAAAATCTACAAGCAGCGTATCATTGAATCCTTTATCGTCGATTTTTATTGTTCAAAGGCTCAATTGGTCATCGAAGTAGATGGCGCACAGCATTTTTCTGAACAGGGACAAACTTATGACCGCGAACGAAGCGCTATTTTAGCGCAATACCATTTACAAGTTCTGCGTTTTTCGAATGCGGAAGTGGATTTTCATTTTGACTCTGTCTGCGAAAAGATTCATCAAACGATCCAATCTCGTTTATGATGTTTCCCTTTTCCATTCAAGCTCCTCCTTCGGGGGAGCTGTCGCCGCAGGCGACTGAGAGGGTTTCCGCTGTATAATCACACCCAAACAGACCCAGACTCTGGATAGTATTTCCAGAGAAAGGGTCTGTTTTTTATGTACAGCCGCATTTTATCCCGCCGCCAGATGACGGTCTGGTGCATCACACTCAGCGGTGCGCTCGCGCTCTGCATCGGTCTGCAGGGCCTGCTGGGCTGGGGCCGCACCCAGCTCGACACCGGAGCCGCGCTTGCCGCCGACACTCTGCGGCTCCACATCCGCGCTGCCAGCGACACCACCGCCGACCAGACCGACAAGCTGGCCGTGCGGGACGCCGTGCTCGTGTATCTGGACACGGCCTGCCCGGCGGCAGACCAGCCCGCCGCCCTCCGCTGGGCTGCGGCCCATCTGTCTGAGCTGCAGCGGGTCGCCCGCACCGTGCTGGCCGGGCGGGGCAGTTTTGCACCGGTGCGGGTCTATCTGGTGGAAATGTACTTCGACACCACCCGCTACGCTGCCTCGGCCCTGCCCGCCGGGCGGTATCAGGCCCTGCGCATCGACATCGGCGCAGCCCCCTATGGCCGGAACTGGTGGTGTGTGCTCTACCCCGGCCTCTGCCGCACCGCCTGCGGCGGCTATGCCGCCCCCGCCGAGAACGACCTCGTCTGCGGGCGGTATCTCCTGCGGTTCAAATGCGTGGAGTGGTGGCAGAAGCACACCGCCCATCGGGAAGACGTCATCCTGCTGGGATGACCTCTCCGTCCCCGCATCCGCGATGCCGCCTCTCCCGGCAGGAGAGGCCCTGGCCGTCGGGCATTGCCTGCTGGATCTGACAAAGGTCCCAACGAACACTTCCGCCTTCCGCCGCATAAGCTTCTGGTGGAAGGAGTGTGAGTTTGACCATGGCAATTCCTGCCTATTATTCCCTCATCCAGCGCGGCTCTACCGGCCCCGATGTAGCACTGGTGCAGACCTGGCTCAACGGCCTGCGTGACACCTGCACCTGGTACCACGAGCTGACCACAGACGGGCGGTTCGGCATCAAGAGCGTGAACGCGGTGAAGGAGTTCCAGCTCAAAAACGACATGAATGTGGACGGCAAGGTGGGCGCGAACACCTGGAACGTGCTCTACACCAAGTACACCGCCAAACACGGCCTGAACGTCCCCTACCCCGGCATTGTGCTGCGGCAGGGCAGTTCCGGCGGCACGGTCCGGCTGGTGCAGCAGAAGCTGAACGCGCTGGGCGAAAAGCTCTCCACCGACGGCAAATACGGTGCTTCCACCGCAGCCGCCGTGGAGCGCTACCAGCGCCGCAACGGCCTCACTGCCGACGGCGCAGTCGGCAAAGCCACCTGGGAGAAGATGTTCTGACGACGGCCCACCCTCTCCGTCTGCTTCGCAGACAGCTCCCCCGAAGGGGGAGCCACTGGCGAGACGGTTTTGGGCGTACTGGATGAGCAAAGTTTCTTGAAACCATAAAATGGAGTGCTCCGTTGTTTCGTTCGACTGCATCTACTCAAACGCTCTTTGTCAGAGCGCAGTACAGATGTTGTTGGCCCTGACAGCGGAGCGCTTCCGTTTACGACACAAAATACGTTCAGCGTCCAGCAGGGGCTGCCCGGCATGCCAATGGCTCGCCCTTCGGGAGAGCAGGCAAACCCGCAGGGTTTGACGGAGAGGGGAAGGCCGTTTATAATAAGAGCATCCCCAACTGAAAGGCGGTGCTCCCATGCGTTTTCTTCACCTCTCCGACCTGCACCTCGGCAAGCGGGTCTGCGAGTTCTCCATGCTGGACGACCAGCGGTATATTCTGGAGGAGATCTTGTCGCTCCTCGACACCCACCCCGTGGATGCTGTTCTGCTGGCGGGCGACCTCTACGACAAGCCTGTGCCCCCCGCCGAAGCCGTCCGTCTGCTGGACTGGTTCCTCACCGAACTGGCCGACCGGAAGCTGCCGGTCTTCGCCATCAGCGGCAACCACGACTCCGCCGAACGGGTCGCGTTCGGTGCCCATCTGCTGGCGGGGAGCCAGGTCTACGTCAGCCCGGTGTTCGAAGGAGCCCCGGCCCCCATCCCCCTCACCGACGCATACGGCCCGGTGGACATTTACTTACTGCCCTTCCTGAAACCCGCCATGGTGCGCCACATCTACCCGGACGAGCCCATCGAGAGCTACAGCGACGCCCTGGGCTGTGTGCTGCGCCGCTGCGCCCCCGACCCGGCCCGCCGCAGCGTGCTGGTGGCCCACCAGTTCGTGGCCGGTGCCGCCGCCTGCGAGAGCGAGGAGCCATCGGTGGGCGGGCTGGACTGTGTGGATGCCGCCCTCTTTGACGACTTCGACTATGTGGCCCTCGGCCACCTGCACAGCCCCCAGAAGGTGGGCCGCGACACCCTGCGCTACTGCGGCACCCCGCTGAAGTATTCCTTCTCGGAGGCGCACCAGCACAAGAGCGCAACCTTTGTGGAGCTGGGGCCGAAGGGAGAGGTCACGCTTTCCACCGCGCCGCTGACCCCGAAGCACGACCTGCGGGAGCTGCGCGGCAGTTACATGGAGCTGACCGACCGCCGCAGCTACGCAGGCACGGCCACCGACGACTATCTGCACATCACCCTGACCGACGAGCAGGATGTGCCCGATGCGCTGGCCCGGCTGCGGGTCATCTATCCGAACCTGATGCGGCTGGACTACGACAACCTCCGCACCCGCACCCAGGCCGACCTCGACGCCCCGGCCCAGACCGAGCAGAAAACGCCGCTGGAGCACTTTGCGGCCTTTTATGCGCTGCAAAACAATCAGCCTCTGAGCGCCGAGCAGGCTGCATTCTGCCAGCAGCTCATTGAAACGCTCTGGAAGGAGGAGGACGCATGAGACCCCTGAAGCTGACCCTTTCGGCCTTCGGGCCATACGCCAGCGCCGTCACGCTGGAACTGGAGCGCCTGGGCAAAGGCGGCCTGTATCTCGTCACCGGTGACACCGGCGCGGGCAAGACCACCCTTTTCGACGCCATCACCTATGCCCTGTACGACCATTCCAGCGGCGGCGTGCGGGACGGTGCCATGCTGCGCAGCAAGTACGCTGACCCAGGCACCCCCACCTTTGTCGAGCTGGAATTCGAGGTGCACGGCCAGCAATACACAGTCCGCCGCAACCCGGACTACCTCCGCCCCAAAGCGCGGGGCGAGGGCACGACCACCGAAAAGGCAGACGCCGTCCTCACCTACCCGGACGGACGCCCGCCCGTGACCCGGTCGAAGGATGTCACCGCCGCCGTCACCGCTCTCATCGGGCTGGACTACGACCAGTTCTGCCAGATCGCCATGATCGCGCAGGGGCAGTTCACCCGCCTGCTCAACGCCACGACCGAGGAGCGGAGCAAGATCTTCCGCAAACTGTTCCGCACCCAGCGCTACCAGAAATTGCAGGACGCGCTGCAAGAGGAAAACGCCCGCCTCACGGCCCAGCGTACGGCCCAGAACGTCCAGCTGGACGCGGTGCTCTCCGGCATCCGCTATCCGGAGACCGACCCCGACGCCGAAGCGCTGAGCGGGCTTTCGGCGCAGCGCCCCGCCGAGGAAGTCACCGCCCTTCTGGACGGGCTCCTTACCCGGCAGGAAGCGGAACTCTCCGCTGCTGCCGCCGCCCACACCGCCGCGCAGGCGCAGCTGGACGCTTTGCAGCAGACGCTGGGCCGGGCCGAGCAGGCCGAAGCCCTTCGCCGCCAGCGGGTCGAAAAACAGGCTGAGCTTGCCGCCCTGCTCCCCCGCCGGGACGCGGCCCGCGCCGATGCGGCCCGCCATGCAGGCGATGCCGCCGCACTGGACGCTCTGACCGCCCAGCTGGAGCGGGCCAGAGCTGGCCTTGACGCCTGCGACGCGCTGGACAAGCTCTGCCGCGCACAGACCGCCGCCCGCAGCGAGGCCGACCTGGAACAGGCCAAAGCCCGCAAGGCGCGGGCCCAGCTGACCGCGCTGGATGCGGAACTCGCCGCGCTGGACGCCGAAGCTTCCGCCCTCGGCGACCCGGAGACCCGAAATGTGGCCCTGACCGCTCAGGCCGAGCAGCTTGCCCGCCGGGAGACCGCCCTCACCGCGCTGGCCCAGAGCCTGACCGAAGACCAGCGCCGCACTCACGCAGCCCGACAGGCACAGGACGCCTACCGCACCGCAGCCGCCGCGCAGGACGCCGCCCACGCGGAGCGGGACGCCTGCGAGCGGGCATTTCTGGACGCACAGGCCGGACTTCTGGCGCAGGGCCTTGCCGAAGGCACCCCCTGCCCCGTCTGCGGCAGTGTCCACCACCCGGCCAAAGCAGCGCTGCCTCACACTGCCCCCACCCAGGCGCAGGTGACCGCAGCCAAGCAGGCGGCCGAAGCAGCAGACCGCACCGCGCAGGACCGCGCGGCCGCCGCCCGCGAAGCCCTCGCCGCCCAGCGGGAGGGCAAAGCCACCCTCCGCCGGGACGCCGAAAGCCTTCTGCCCGAACGCTTCACCTCGCCGGAGGGGCCGGTCGCTCTGACCGTGGCCCTGTTGAAAACGGCTCTTGCCGAGGAGACTGCCGCGCTCCAGACCGCACAGGCCGAGAACCGCGCAGCCCTGCAAAAGGCTGCCGCCGACTGCACCCGCCGCACCCGGCTGGATGCCGCCCGCAAGACCAAAACGGCCCAGCGCACTGCGCTGGAAGCAGCAGCGGCCTCTGCCGAACAGACTGCCGCTGCCCGCGAAGCCACGGCTGCGGCGCTGGAACAGCAGATCACCGAAGCCCGGCAGAGCGCACCGGCCAGCCGCGCCGAGGCCCAGCAGACGGTCGCCGACCTGACGGCCCAGCGCACGGCCCTGCGCACCGGCATGGAGCAGGCCGAAGCCGCCCGCCGCGCTGCGGAAAACGCCGTCGCTGCCGCCGAAGCTGCCGTGCAGGCCCTGCAAGACCAGCAGGCCCCGGAGACCGGGGCCGCAGACCTCGATGCCTTGCGCACCCGGCTCGCCGCGCTGCAAACGGCCCGCCGGCAGGCCGCCGAACAGGAAAAAGCCCTGACGGCCCAGCTCGTGCCCAACCGCCGCGCCGCCGCCGACTACCGCCGACTGGCCGCGGCCCGGCAGGTGCTGGAGACCCGCTGGCAGTGGGTCAACGCGCTGGCCTCCACAGCGGGCGGCACCCTGAGCAGCAAGCAGAAGATCAAACTGGAAGCCTACATCCAGATGCACTATCTCGACCGCATCCTCGTCCACGCCAACACCCGCCTGATGCAGATGACCGCCGGGCAGTACGAGCTGGAGCGGGTCGGGGCCGAGAACCAGCGCAGCCAGTCCGGCCTGGACCTCGGTGTCATCGACCACTACAACGGCACCCGCCGCAGCGTGAAGACCCTTTCCGGCGGCGAGAGCTTCAAAGCCTCGCTGGCGCTGGCACTGGGCCTTTCGGACGAAGTCCAGAGCACGGCCGGCGGCATCCGGCTGGATACCCTCTTCCTCGACGAGGGCTTCGGCTCCCTCGACGAGGAAAGTCTGGAACAGGCCATCCGGGTCCTCTCCGGCCTGACCGAAGGCGACCGGCTCGTGGGCATCATCTCCCACGTCGCCGCCCTCAAAGACCGCATCGACCATCAGGTCCTCGTCAAAAAGGCCCGCAGCGGGGGGAGCACGGTGGAGCTGATCGTGTAAACATGTCCGTTTCTCCACCCTCTGTTCCGGCCCTGCCGACAAAAAAATCTCCGCGCAGCTGCGCGGAGATTTTTTGTTTGCCTTCTTATTGTTCTTCCTGTTCTTCGCTCGTGTAGAGCATCATCAGGTGGTTGGCCGAAGCTTCCAGCTGCTCTTTGGCCTGCCGGAGGTTCGCTTCCTCGGTCTCGTTCATCTTTTCGGGTTTGTCCTTCCGCAGGCAGCGGCGGAGATTGGCCACATCGGCCTTGATGCGGTTCTTTTCGTCCTTGTCCAGTTCCTTTTTGCACTTGGACAGGGCCTCATCCACCTTGTAGGCCAGCACTTCGGCCTGATTATGAAGTTCCAGCCGCTCTTTCCGGCGGCTGTCCTCGGCCTCATACGCGGCGGCATCCGCCATGGCGCGCTGGATCTCGTGTTCCGACAGGTTCGTGCTGCCGGTGATGGTGATGTTCTGCTCCCGCCCGGTGCCGAGGTCTTTGGCGGAGACCTTCACGACGCCGTTGACGTCGATGTCAAAGGTCACTTCGATCTGCGGTTTGGACGAGAAGCTGGCGCGGATGCCGTTCAGCTTGAACTTGCCCAGGCTCTTGTTGTCCCGCGCAAAGTGGCGCTCTCCCTGCAGGACGTTGATCTCCACGCTGGTCTGCATCGGGCGCGCCGTCGTGAAGATCTGGCTCTTCCGGGTGGGGATCATGCTGTTGCGGGTGATGAGCGGGGTCGCCACGCCGCCCAGCGTCTCAATGGACAAGGTCAGCGGGGTGACATCCATCAGCACCAGCCCCTGCGCAGCGGCACCGGTAGCACCGGCCAGCTTGCCGCCGCCCTGCAGCAGAGCGCCCTGGACCGCTGCGCCCATGGCGACGCACTCGTCCGGGTTCAGGCTGTGGCTGGGCTCGCAGCCCAGCAGCTCTTTGACCTGACGTTCTACGGCCGGCATCCGGGTGCTGCCGCCCACCAGAAGCACCTTGCCCAGCTGGCTGGCGGCGATGCCTGCATCCCGCAGGGCATTCTGCACCGGCTGCACGGTGCGGGCCAGCAGGTCGCCGGTCATCATCTCGAACTGCGGGCGGGTGAGCGTCAGATCTAGATGGTGGGGGCCGTCTTTGCCCACCGCAATGAAGGGCAGGTTCAGCTGGGCGCTCAGCGCGCTGGACAGCTCCTTCTTGGCCTTTTCGGCCTCCTCTTTCAGGCGGCCCATGGCGGCGGGGTCGCGGCTCAGGTCGATGCGGTCGGATTTCTTGAACTCCGCCACCGCATACTCCACGATCCGCTCGTCGAAATCATCGCCGCCCAGATGGGTGTCGCCACCGGTAGCCAGCACCGTGAAGGTGCCATCCTCGATCTCGATGATGGAGACATCGAAGGTGCCTCCGCCCAGGTCATAGACCAAAATCTTCTGCGGCGCTTCGTTGTCCAGGCCGTAGGCCACCGCTGCGGCCGTAGGCTCGTTGATGATGCGCAGAACGTTCAGCCCCGCGATGCGGCCTGCGTCCTGCGTGGCCTTGCGCTGGCTGTCGTCAAAGTAGGCGGGCACCGTGATGACGGCCTCGGTCACCGGCTCGCCGAGGTAGCTCTCAGCGTCGCGGCGGATCTTCGTCAGGATCATGGCGCTGATCTCCTGCGGGGTCAGGTCTTTGCCGTCGATGTGGACCCGGTGGTCGGAACCCATATAGCGCTTGATGCTGGAGATGGTGCGGCCGGAGTTGGTCGCGATCTGGCGCTTGGCCGCGCCGCCCACCAAACGCTCACCGTCTCTGGTAAAGGCGACCACGCTGGGGGTGGTGCGTTCGCCCTCGGCATTGGCGATGACCACGGGCTTGCCGCCCTCGACCACTGCTACACAGGAGTTGGTCGTTCCAAGGTCGATTCCGATCACGTTGCTCATAGTGCTTGTCCTCTTTTCTTGCGGCACAGATTTTTCCAAAATCATCTTACCGATTTCCTATGACGATTTCATAGAACAAATGTAAAGAATTTGTGTTCCTGCCGATCTCATCGGTTCTCCTGCCCTTCGTTCATCAGCTCCGCCACGGTCTTCCGGGTCTCGTCCAGCCAGATCTCCGCGTCCGGTGCCCCCTCTTCCAGCTGGATGCAGAAGCCCTGCTCGGCCTCCGCCAGCTCCATCAGCGCCTTTTTGCGGGAGACATACCGCGTTTCGCACTGGGCGATGCGGAGCCGGATCTGCGGCGTATAGGAGACATCCGGCATCCCGCGGGCGGCACTCTGGGCGCGGCGGTAGTATTGCAGCGCGGCAGCGGCTTCCTGCCCGGAGGCCGCTGCGTCATCGCCAAGGGCGATCATGGCCTGCACTTCCCCGGCCTTGGCGGCTTTTTTCCACATCCGCCGGGCCTGTACCTTGCTGCGCCGGGCACCCCGGCCCTGATACAGGCAGTCGCCCAACAGCGCCAGCGCTTCGGCGCTGCCCGCCTCGGCGGCTTTTTCATAGTGCTGCACTGCCTCGGCCCAGTTGCCCTGCCGCGCGGCATCGTAGCCCGCATCCAGTTCTTCCAGACCGGGGCCTTCGCTGCCCCGCTCCGACTTGAGCAGCCCGTTCAGGATGGAGCCATCCAGCGTAGCGGAATTGGTCCACGGGTCGATGACCACACCGTCGATGCCGTCGGTGTTCAGGGCATATTCCATGGCCTCCCGCATCCCGCGCTCGGCCATGGGCCGGGTGGCCGTGGCGCGCTCGGCTTCCGCCGTCTTCACCGAAGTGAACAGGGGCAGGTAGCTGCGTTCCTTCCGGGTGTGGAGCAGCCAGGGGTCCAGCCCTTCTGCCTTTTCCGCCGGGATGGGCATGGAAGCCCACGGAGCCGGGCCGCTCTGCGGGTCGGCTGCGGCATCCAGCGGCACCAGCACCCGCGTTTTCAGCTCCAGTGCATAGTTCAGGGCGTTCATCAGGTTCCAGAAATGCGTCTCGTTCTGCTCCCGGTAGAGCCGCTCCACGGCCTGCTCCACCACCGGGCAGCCCGTGCCCGCCGGGCTGTATTGGGGGGCGGCCTTTTTCTTCCGGCTGCCCACCGGGCGGAACCGCCGTGCGCTTTTCTCGTATGCCATTTGCATCACCCTTCTTTTTCCATCCGTCATAATAATTTATTATAGCAGGATTTCCCAAGTTTCACAATGGGGAAGACGCACCGCATTTTTCCGCAAAACAATAGCATTCCGACTCCGGTTGTATTATAATATGCGATGGGAAAGTTTCCCCCGATTTACATTTCAGAAAAGGAGTCTTTCGCCTTGAACAAAATGCTTACCCACCTGAACGGCTACAAGCGCGAGGCCGTCCTCGCGCCGCTGTTCAAGATGCTGGAAGCCACGTTCGACCTGTTTGTCCCTCTGGTCATGGCAGACATCGTCAACGTCGGCATTGCGGCGCACGACCTGCAGTATATCCTTGCGCGGTGCGGCATCCTGCTGTTGCTCGCCGTCATCGGCCTGACCTGCAGCCTGACGGCCCAGTATTTCTCCGCCAAGGCCGCTGTGGGCTACTCCACCTCGCTGCGCCATGCGCTGTTTGAGCACATCCAGAAGCTCGGCTTCACCGAGATGGACACGCTGGGCACCAGCACCCTCATCACCCGCATGACCAGCGACATCAATCAGGTGCAGAGCGGCCTGAACCTCTTCCTCCGCCTGTTCCTGCGCAGCCCGTTCGTGGTGGTCGGTGCCATGGTCATGGCCTTCACGGTCAATGCGCGGGCCGCATGGATCTTTGTGGTGGCCATCCCGCTGCTGTCCATCGTGGTCTTCGGCGTCATGGTCCTGACCAACCCGCTGTATAAGACCGCCCAGACCCGTCTGGACCGGGTGCTGGGCCTGACCCGCGAGAACCTGACCGGCGTTCGCGTCGTCCGCGCCTTTGACAAGGAGAAGAGCGAGATCGACCGCTTCGAGTCCGCCAACGACCTGTTGACCAAAATGCAGCTCCACGTCGGCCATCTCTCTTCCCTGATGAGCCCGCTGACCTACGTGATCATCAACCTGGCCATCGTGGCGCTGCTATATGTGGGCAGCATCGAGATCAACATCGGCGGCATGGCAGCCGGTGATGTCATCGCGCTGGTCAACTACATGAACCAGATCCTGGTCGAGCTGGTCAAGCTGGCCAACCTCATCGTGCAGATCAGCAAAGCGCTGGCCTGCGCCAGCCGTGTGCAGGCGGTGCTGGACACGGAACCTGGGATGGCGTTCCCCGCTGCCCTTCCGGATGCCGTGGAGGCCGACAAGGCCGACGACGCCGTCCGGTTCGACCATGTCAGCCTGACCTACGCCGGTGCCGGTGCCCCCAGCCTGTCGGACATCAGCTTCACGGCCAAACGCGGCCAGACCATCGGCGTCATCGGCGGCACGGGCAGCGGCAAATCCAGCCTCATCAACCTCATCCCCCGCTTCTACGATGCCACCGAGGGTTCGGTTGAGATCCTGGGCCGTCCGGCGCAGGCATACCCGCGGGACGTTCTGCGCGGCAGCGTCAGCGTCGTCATGCAGAAAGCGCAGCTCTTCGGCGGCACCATCCGCTCGAACCTGCTCTGGGGCAACAAGAACGCCTCGGATGCCGACCTGTGGGCCGCACTGGAAACGGCACAGGCTGCGGAATTCGTCAAGATGAAGCCCCTTGGGCTGGACGAGCCGGTGGAACAGGGCGGCCGGAACCTCTCCGGCGGCCAGAAGCAGCGCCTGACCATTGCCCGCGCACTGGTGGGCAAGCCCGACATCCTCATTCTTGACGACAGCGCCAGCGCTCTGGACTACGCCACCGATGCCGCCCTGCGCAAGGCACTGGCGGCTCTGCCCGGTAGCCTGACCGTCTTCATCGTCAGCCAGCGCGCCGCCAGCCTGCAGCACGCCGACCAGATCCTCGTTCTGGACGACGGCAAACTCGTCGGCCTCGGCAAACACGCCGACCTGCTGGCCTCCTGCCCGGTCTATGAGGAGATCTATGCCAGCCAGTTCAAGAAAGGGGATGCGCAGAAATGAGTGCAAAAGCAAAGAGCAGCCTGACCCCGGAACAGCGCAAGGCAACGCTCCGCCGGGTGCTGGAAAAGATCCGCCCCTACCGCTTTTTCGTGGGGTGCAGCCTCATCGTGGCCGCCGTGAGCGTGGCCGCCCAGCTGTATATCCCCATCCTCTGCGGCAGCGCCATCGACCTGATGCTCGGCAAGGGCCGCGTGGACTTTGCCGGTGTGATGCAGATCATCCTGCAGATCGTGGCCGTAGCCATCCTCGCAGCCTTTGCGCAGTGGCTGCTGAGCGTCTGCAACAACCGCATCACCTTCTCCGTCAGCCGCGACCTGCGCAATGCCGCCCTGCGGAAGATCCAGACCCTCCCCCTCTCCTATCTCGACAGCCACCCCTCCGGCGACATCGTCAGCCGGATGATCGCCGATGTGGACACCTTTGCCGACGGCCTGCTGATGGGCTTCACCCAGCTGTTCTCCGGCCTGCTGACCATCTTCGGCACCCTGCTGTTCATGCTGTGGGAGAATGTCCCCATCACGCTGGTGGTCGTCTGCATCACCCCGCTGAGCCTGGTGGTGGCCAGCTTTCTGGCCAAGCGCAGCTACAAGTATTTTCAGGGGCAGAGCACCGTGCGCGGTGAGCAGACCGCTCTGGTCAACGAGATGATCGAAGGCCAGAAGGTCGTGCAGGCCTTCGGCCACGAGGCCGAGAGCCTTGCCTCCTTTGACGAGGTGAACACGCGGCTGCAGGATGTCAGCCTGAAGGCCATCTTCTTTTCCAGCATGACCAACCCCGCCACCCGCTTTGTCAACAACATCGTCTATGCAGGCGTCGGTCTGGTGGGTGCCGTCTATGCTGTGGCGGGCGGCATCACCATCGGTCAGCTGAGCATCTTCCTCAACTATGCCAACCAGTACACCAAGCCCTTCAACGAGATCTCCGGCGTCGTCACCGAGCTGCAGAACGCACTGGCCTGCGCGGCCCGCGTCTTTGAGCTGCTGGACGCCGACGACCAGGTGCCCGAAGCCGAACACGCCAGGGTGCTGCAGCCGGACGGCCATGTGGAGCTGAAGGATGTCTCCTTCCGCTACCTGCCGGACCGCCCCCTCATCGAGGGCCTGAACCTGGACGTCAAGCCCGGCCAGCGCATCGCCATCGTCGGCCCCACCGGCTGCGGCAAGACCACCCTCATCAACCTGCTCATGCGGTTCTATGACGTCAACGGCGGCTCCATCACCGTCTCCGGCGACGACATCCGGAACGTGACCCGCGCTTCCCTGCGCGGCAGCTACGGCATGGTGCTGCAGGACACCTGGCTGCGCGCCGGCACCGTCCGCGAGAACATCGCCTACGGCAAGCCCGACGCCACCGACGAAGAGATCGTTGCCGCGGCCAGAGCAGCCCACGCCGACAGCTTCATCCGCCGCCTGCCGGACGGTTACGATACCGTCATCGCGGAGGACGGCGGCAACATCAGCCAGGGCCAGAAGCAGCTGCTCTGCATCGCCCGCGTCATGCTCTGCCTGCCGCCCATGCTGATTCTGGACGAGGCCACCTCCTCCATCGACACCCGCACCGAGGTGCGCATCCAAGCCGCGTTCGCCCGGATGATGCAGGGCCGCACGAGCTTCATCGTGGCCCACCGCCTGTCCACCATCCGCGAAGCCGACGTCATCCTTGTGATGAAGGACGGCCACATCGTGGAGCAGGGCAATCACGACGAACTGCTGGCTCAGGGCGGCTTCTACGCCAAGCTCTACAACAGCCAGTTCGAAGGTGTGGAGACTTGACCAGCGCAAACAAAAATGGGATGCTCGTTTCGAGCATCCCATTTTTGTTTGCCGGATCCCTGCCGCCCATCGTTTCAGACCGTCTCGACCACCACCGGCTCCTCCGGCGGCGGGGTCAGCGTGGAGTGCGCCCGCACAAAGGCAGCTGCGCGCTGGCTGGCAATGCCCTGCCGCAGCTTCCGCAGGTCGTTGGATGGGAAGGTCCGCTCCCCGTTCCAGCCCTCCAGCGCAGCCTGCACCTCGGCCTCTGTGGGCCAGAGATGTTCCGTTTCGGCGACCAGCAGAAGCCCCAGACGCCCCCGCAGTTTCTGTTCCGCCTGCGCGTGAAGCTCCGCCCGGAACTGTTCCACCGTCTGGCCCTGCACCTTCAGGTATTGGTCAAAGTTGATGTTGTTCGCCTGCATCCGCAGGTTGAACTCCCGCTGCTCGGCAAAGTAGTTGCCCGCCACCAATTGCTTCGGCAGCGCGCCCTTCACCTCGCCGCCGAGTTGGTAGACCAGCTCCCGCTCGGCCAGCGTCTCGGCTTGGGCGCAGCGGGTCTTGTAGATCTCCCGCGCCACACGGTCCCGCAGGGCTTTTTTGCCCGCCTCGTCGGCGGCGCGGTCCTCGTCGCCGTGGTGGCGGTTGATCTCCAGTTCAAGGGTCAGTTTCCGGATGGGCCGTGGCCGGATGGGCTGCACAAAGCCGGTGTACCGCCCCAGTTCCAGCGGCGGCAGGCAGAAGAACTCCGCCCCCGCCCGGAACCCTTCGGCCCGGTTGACGGCCAGAAGCTCAAAGTCCGGGTCGGTTACCGGGACGAGCCGATGCTCCTCCATCAGCTGCGCGAACAGCGGCGAAAAGCCTTCCAGAATGGCGCGGTTCACCGCTGCCGTCAGCAGGTCTTCTTCCTCTTTGGGCGCATCCGGTGCCGCCTGCTCGGCCTGCACCGCTGCTTCCAGCTCCTCGGCACTGGCCGAAAAGACCACCCGGCAGTCGCCCGGTTCCGGCATCCCAAAATGTTCCAGTTTCATGACATTTCCTCCTCACCGCACAAATCCGCCCATCAGCAGCACCAGAACCACCGCCAGCGCAAAGTACAGCACTTCGGCCCCCAGCACGGCGCGGTCGCCTTCTACATACATCTTCTCCGGATCTTCCGGGTCATAATATAGGGTCACGGTCTCCCCGGCCGCAAAGCCCTTGCCCTTGGCCGCCTTCGGGTAATGGAGGCGGTGGCTGCCGCCTGCCGTCTCAAATTCCAGCACATAGGCCTGACCGTCCCGGCCCTGCGCGGTGCCCGCAACGCGGGCGGTGACCTTTTCGCCTTTTGTCTGCAAGCGCCGCCGCGCAAGCACACTGCGCACCCCCATGCCGAGCATGAGCGCCGCCCCGATGATAAAGATCAGAAAGTTGAACATGTGTGGTTCCCTCATTCCATCGTATTTTGCCGCAGGGCCCCCGGCCCCGGACAGCTCAGGTATTATTGTATCATATTTTACCGAAAATTTCGCCCCATCGTCCTCATTCCGGTGCCAAAATTTCATCCGGAATTTTTGTCAGAAAAATTCGAAAAAAGCGCTTGACATTTCCCGTTTCCATGGTATAATTACTATCGTTCCGAGCGACACGGCTCACGAACGAAAACAGAATATGCGGATATGGCGGAATTGGCAGACGCGTTAGATTCAGGTTCTAATCGGGGCAACTCGGTGGAGGTTCAAGTCCTCTTATCCGCACTCTCAAACGACAGCTTTCAAAAAAGGCTGTCGTTTTTCTTTTGCGTCCGTCCTTTTGGAAACACTCTTCTATGCGGATAAGAGGACTTGAACAACACGGCCCTGCCGCAGGCGGGGCAACAAAAGCCCCAGTGGGGCTTTTGTTCGTGCGCGGTTCCTGGACCCGTAGGAATGTCTACCGGGAAGACTGCCGTTAAAATAGAAAATCCGAACCTTTTCTCGATAGGAGAGGGGTTCGGATTTTTTGTTTTCTTCGGAAAGCAGAATGCCGCGGTTGCGCAGCAATGAAAGCCCCAGTGCACTGGATGTGACCATGGCGCAGAGGTTAGAACTGAATTATCTCATCTATAATGACCCGCTTGGCTATGCGGATTTGATCCTGAATGGTGACCCAGAGGAATATTTGAAGAATGTGGCTGGAAGCCATGGACTAGAAATCTAAATGAATGCTGGACATTACCGTTTTTTGCGCTGGTGATGTCCAGCATTTGTTATTTGGTGTTGCCCGATCAATTTTAATGGAATCTTTATACTTCTACAATTTTCTTTACGGCTCTTTTATCTATTCCATGCTAATCTTTATGCACA
>ERZ791614.140-NODE-140-length-53430-cov-4.912300_pt1 | contig 53430 bp, 46 predicted proteins | sample MGYA00510274_ERZ791614 | MGnify/ENA primary metagenome ERZ791614 (study PRJEB30046, sample SAMN00715221) | human gut metagenome | study: EMG produced TPA metagenomics assembly of the A metagenome-wide association study of gut microbiota in type 2...
AATGACCATGTACGACATGACCCGTGTAAATGCCAACGGTTATTTTGACAATGAAAACACACCCGAGGCTCGTTTCGCCAAAAAACTGGCAATGAATACCCAGCGTACTGAGGATTATAAAAATGGCAGTTATGCCCTTGCAGGCGGTGTCATCGATCCTTTGCCGGACAATGCCCCACAGTTTGTAAAAGATTATTATGCTTACTATAAAACCGAGCGTGGTTATCATCTTCGTTCTCTTAATTCCAACAACGGATGGAATGTGACCTCTCCTCTGTCCTTTATGAATATGCCAATTTTACAGTATGCCGCTGAAATTCGGTCTGCGGTTCTACTGGTACATGGAGAAAAAGCGCATTCCCGTTACTTCAGTGAGGGAGCTTATGAAAAAATGGCCGGAGATAATAAAGAACTGCTTATCATTCCGGGAGCGAGCCATGTTGATCTTTATGACAATTTAGATGTCATTCCTTTTGAAAAGCTGAACAGCTTTTTTAATATGCATCTTAAATAAGGATAGAAAAATCAGTGTATAGGATAGGAGGAATGGAACATGGAATACGCTCTAACTGCTCGTCGAAATACTTCTCTGTCAGATACGTTCCTCGTTTCAGCCGTTCATCATCCATCACCCAGCCTTTGATGGTGTAGTCCTTGGCGATCTGGTTTACCCATTTACGAAACTGTATGGCACGCTCAGAATTGACCTTAAAACCTACAGCAATAATCATTTGAAGGTTATAGTGCTTGGTATCACGTGTAACCTGACGAGACTCTTCCGTTTGAACTATTCGGAAATTCCGAATAGTTGAATCTTCCTCAAGCTCTGAATCAGAATAAATCTTCTTGATATGCTCATTGATTGTACGAACATCCACATCGTACAAGGTGGCCATCATTTTCTGTGTCAGCCATATATTTTCATCCTCGTAGCGCATCTCTATGCTGTCCTGCTGATCACCCACTGAGGCAACATAGGTCAGGTATTCCGCTGCGCTTGAGCGGATGGTTATTTCATCTTTTTTCTTTTCAACTAGGATGTCTCTTTTATAAACTGAAATGCAATTTTGCTATTGTATCTAGCTGCTCTGCTATTTCTGTAAATGGTAAATTCAAATCCAAGGTCCTGACAGTAATCTGGTTACCACTCATCTGATATACATTATTCGGATATATTTCTTCATCAGTCTTCGCATACAAAAGCATTCCTGAAACTGTATGCTCCTTCTCTCTCAATTCGTATTCCTTATTCTTCACATAAGTAAAAATCTGATAAAGATTAGCCGAGTGAAGTGTATGCTTGTTAAACTGTACCTGCATACTATGCTCATAGTACTTAGCATCAATGATAAGAACTCTATCATCACGCTGGAGCATAATATCACTTTGCATCACTGGCAGCATAGAATTCTCGTCGTTGTCCAATTGCCACGGAATCTGTGATGCATTTGCGGTAATCTGATTTTTAAACTCTCTCCTGTAGTATTCCAGAATGAACTTTTCATACAATCGACACATACGCTGCTCATCCAGAAAATCCATCAGTTTGGTGCTTCCATCTGATTGAGTCTGCAACAGACCCTTTACTACTAAATAACATATCGAAATCAGCATACGATAAGTCTGATTGTTTCGATTATACTGAACATTCCAATTTACTGTATACAAATCAATAAAATCCACCTCACTGAAATACAGCATTAACTTTCTAAGATTCTTCTTTCGCTGTTTCGATATATTCGAGCGCAGGAGGATCTCAACTGTAGATTTGATGATCCGATTCATGATACTGTTAACCGAAAACTCATCATATGTACAGATTAGCTGTTTCCGTAGCGTTGACTGTGTCTTGATGGACTCTGCAATATCAATCTTTCCTCGCAGAGAAGATAGTGCTTCCGTCTGTGGAATATATTCTTTACCAAGTCCTCGCTTTAGCTGAATCGCGATGCCTTTTTCTAATATAGCTGCCATCAATTCAGCAGTATTATGAAATTGTTCTGTGGCAATGTTTTTATAGCCTTGCTCATTCAATACCTGAAAAGCATAGGACAGCATATAATAGACATTTTGTATCGGTATCACTTAATCGTACTCCTTAGATTTTCACTCCAATCTTTCACCTTCATAGGTTCATCAAACCAGTATTCTTTCAATAAAGGTATCAGTTCATATTCTACAACACCATAAAGCCAACTATCGTTGATTGTGTCTGGCTGTAAATTACAGAAATAACTGTGTCCTATACAGAATCCTTCACCTAAAGATTCATCAGAAGCAATCACTCCGTTCAAATTCTCTACACAGCTAATCAGCTTGTCGAACTTCTCATTGTCTAATGCCATGCGATACTCTCGGAACCCCGGCGTCTCGAACCCTGGCTTGATATCAAAGAAAGCAAATCTTCTACGAAGTGCATAATCCAACATAGCAAGGCTTCTGTCTGCGGTATTCATCATACCAATGATATAGACATTCTCCGGAACCGCAAATTTCTCATCGGAATACAGAAGCTGCAACGCATTTCCGCGTTTATCATTTTCAATCAGCATAAACAGCTCACCGAAGATCTTACTCAAATTACCGCGATTGATTTCATCAATGATAAAGAAATACTCATTATCACTATCTATCTCGGCCTTTTTACAGAAGTTATAGAATGCTCCCTTCTTCAGTTCAAATCCTGTAGAAGATGGGCGAAAACCCATAATGAAGTCTTCGTATGAATAACTCTGGTGAAACTGCACCATCATCACACGCTCTATATCTTTTACACCCATCATGGAATAAGCCAGACGCTTGGCAGCATATGTTTTTCCCACCCCTGGAGCTCCCTGCAAAATAATGTTTTTCTTGTTTCTAAGCAAGCCAACTAATCTGGAATAGTCTTCTTCAGACATATAGACATCTTCCAAGAAATTTTCTGCTGTGTACTCTGGATAGGTAAGTTCCTGCTCGTCGTCAACCATATCATCGTCTTCAAATAAGTCTTTGATTTCCTGCACAAAATCACTATATGGAGTAATATCAGTCAATGTTTTCTGCGGTGCCTGATGGTTAATTGTCCAATTTCCCTTATTGATCCAGTTAACTTTTCTGACATTTGAATACTCGTCTGTACGATCAGCATCATATTCGTAGTCGGACTCAACTATTCCTTTACCAAGAATGCCATTGTTTCCTTTCTTCGCAAATATAATGTCTCCAACCTTGATATCATGGACAAACTGCCATGTGGCATGAGCTGAATTCTTATAAGAGCTGCTATCGCCATATTCCTGCTTCATCTGCTGTTTCATTTCATCTTTAGAACTGAATATTCCAAGATCTCCAATCTCGCCCCAGCCCAGCAACATATAACCGTTCTTATAACACTCTTCCCATTTATCAGCGTTTTGTCCCGGAGCATAAATCCAGTAATGAATAGTATCGACATCACTATCTGCAAGAGCATCACTATCATTCGTTTTCTTACTCTTTGCATCAGAGACCCCTTTTTTGAAAATATCCGATGCCATCTCAGCTGTTAACTCCACTGACTTGCCTGCTTCCGTAAGTGTCCACACACCTCTTACGCTCTTATCGATGTATCCTGCTCCAACAAGATAATTTCTTGCAAAAGCAACTTCATTTTCAAATTTGTTAACTTTCGTTTTGCCTCTTGTTTCGTTTATCACATCATCCGACAGATGCTCGTTTTCAATGATTTTCTTTCTTGCCTCTACCGGTGTCGCAGATCCTCCCAAATCACGTAGTGCCTGTAATAATGGCATAAACCATTTGAGAAATTCTGCTTTAGAAGTCTTTTTTCCTTTTTCAATAGACTTCTCTTGATTTACTTTCTCAGAGATAACCCATGCCATATAAGATAAATCTGGGAAGCTCTTGTATTCGTATTGTCCCGCTTCCAGAACTTTTTTACACAGATCCTTTATTTCAAGATAATCTGCTGCATATGGAACTTTCTTCAATTTCTTCTCAGCGGCTACAACAAATTCGCCTGGCATATTCTGAGCATTAGATATAAACCATCGATTTCTGGAATCCAAGTTGATAAATGTATAAGGGCGAATCCAATAAAGGGCCATCGTAATATTCCAGCGAATACAAAGCTGATCATGTACCTTGTCATAAGCATTGGAGAATTTCTGGCGATTATCTTCTGTGTCATTATCAGCCAATGCAAGAGCTACCTCAAACAAGCTCCACAGGTTATCAATATCATTTGCTTTTCTATCATCCTTAAATCCATAGAATGTCGCTTTCAGATTATTGAGAACCGGAATTCCATCAAAATTGCTCGGCACCATTGCAGAAATTTCAAATTCTGACGCAATCCCATTAAGAATAGCGATTCTATTAGCATTTGTGATTCCTTTGTTAAATGTACCAAAGATGGTAAACGGATCAATATCAATAATCTCATCGCCACTTTCAAGTTTCGGAACACTAATTCCAGTTGCGTCATACACCGCATATATTTTCTGAATAAGAGTCTTTCTATCGGTCTTGAAATGAAGAAGTTTAGTAGCAAACTCTGTGTAAAAATCTATCCAATCATATTGCATTTAAAGAAGTACCTCCTTATGCATTATTTCATCTAACGTTTCTGCATCATGCCTGAAAGTTGCAATCCGTAACACAATCTCAAACTCGTTTGAACTGTTGTAATCATTCATCTCAAATGAGTATTCTTGTGCAACCTCCTGACTCGATGCTTTGTACATCATTTGAGTATAAAAAAATGAGCTTTTCCAAAAGATTTCCATTACCTGAAAAAGTCCGGAAATACACCACTTTCAGTTCATTATTTATCTTTTCATGACATTGAGACCACTGTCTCATTCTGTGTATCATTGTCCAAACTTAGTATAAACTTTTTTTCTATAATCGACAACTTAAATTCTATGGATTTCAGCCACTGACCATTATGTTATACTGATTGTATAAGAAATTCAAGCATAATTATTTACACAACCAAAGATGGCTTAACCAAGATAGAAACTACCTTTTATGAAGATACCGTATGGCTGTCCATAGACCAGATAGCAGAGCTGTTTCAATGTGACCGCAGTGTTATAGTAAAACATGTACGTAACATTTTCAAAGAGGGGTGAATTAGACAAAAATTCAGTGTGGGCAAAATTTGCCTACACTGCCACAGATGGCAAAAAATATAATGTAGATTGCTATAACCTTGACGTCATTATCTCCGTAGGTTACCGAGTGAAATCCCATCGTGGTACACAGTTCCGTATCGTTGCTATTTCACTTCAAAAATTATTTTTCCTCCGCAAAAGGTAAAGCACATGCCACATGTTATAATTACTGATATTACAAAAGAAAGCACAAAGTTATATATACATCCAATACCTGTTAACGAAATAAAATACTGACACAATACAACAACCGGCAAATGAACAATGTAAAAGTAATAAGACAATCCTGAGCAATAACTGTACATCTCATTTGTATGATCTAAATACATTTTTCTTATACAAATCAGTGCCGGAATACCTGCAATAAAGGAAATATAATTACAAATCTCATTTATTATCTCATAATTTCCTATATACACATACAAAACAACATTCATGGCTGAAGCGATAATAAAAACCGTAATAGTAAAGCCTTTGTATTTCATTAACTTCTCTATGAAGGATTGTTGACTAAATAGGTAATACCCTATCAAATATACTCCAATGTCAATCCAGCCTCACTTCTAACCGCCTCGAATTGCACACAGTAAACATCTTTATGACTTCTATATTTGTGAAACAATTCCCAATATACTGCTACATAACAAGGATCATATTTATCCCTAATACTTATTAATGACATCAATATTATCAAACTGTGGGAATATCATTATTGTTCGTTGCATAAATTTTCTACCAATCCATTTTTTCTGTAATCAGTTCCACCCAGGCAACCTCAAATTCTGCTTTGGCGGCGACATGCTGTGATGCAAGATTTGAAAAGCTTGTACCATAATACGGCACGGTTTCTTTTTTGAGAATGTCGGCTTTAAGCATTGAAACAAGTCCCGTGGCAATATGCCTGCCCTCGAAATTCTTGTTTACGTTGATTCCAATCTGCCAAAAAGAAGGACTGTCAGCACCGGCTCCTGCCATGCCGACTATCTCATGATCTATAATTGCTGCAGCTGCAAGTACATCCGGTGACTCTTCGCTAAAACAAAATGCTTCATCAAACCTGTTATCATCCTTAAATTAAAGGATTTCCTCCTGATTGTATTTTTTTATTTCAACACCCTTTATTTCGTGTACACAATCATCCTTTGGAATGAAAAACGGATGGGCTGTTTTCACCCTGTATCCATCTTTCTTTAAAATTTCATCCAGTTTTCTAAAATTTGAGGCATCCATAAACCAGTTACCCAAATTGTTGGAAACTACTTCCTGCATACCTCAATAATGCTCTTTTTTCCTGTAAATATCAGTTTTCCGTTTACAGCAATCACCTTTAAGACACAATCATCCGCTTCTTCAAACTGTCTCCTGCCTTCAAGCTTTTCATATTCTGTAAAATGATTTTATCATCCTTTATATCCGAAACCTGACAGCAATAGTCAATTGCTAACTGTTGATATAGTTTTTCTTTTATATAATCCATATCCAACACCTCACTCTAAACTAACCTTATCACCTATTCGCATTTTCTATAAGCAAACAGTATCACAATATAATAATAAACACAGATATTATTTTCTCCCAATAATTACAACATGGTTACTTGCTCCTAAAACGGACTGCTCACGGCATACACTATAATGATAATCACACCATATCCTGAATTGTTTTTCATTCCACTTGTCTACCTTTTGTGCTAAAAGAGGAGTCAAACCACCCTGCGCAAAATGGTCAACGATTTCTAATCCATGTCTTTGATAAATTGATTCCATCTCATCTTTTGAAGAATAATATGTGTCTGTCCAAAAACACTTCTTATCATCATGCCTTAATACACCAAAATCAAAAAACTTACACACTTTACTTGACAAACTCTATTCTTCTTTATTTTTCGTATGATTTGCAACCCATGTTTGTCCAGGCTGCAAGTTATATCCATGTTCAGCTGCGCTAGCAATCTTTTTCTCTGATGCATGCCAACCTTCCGGTAAATTTCTTATATGTTCTGTTACATCAATTGGATCATCTACATATTTCCTGTCAGCTTTTAGCTCATCTAAATCAGCCCGATTCTGTTCAACTTCATCTGCTTGATAACCTGTATAATCTGTATTTTCATTATCATATGAAAGACCATTCTTTGAACTAAATTCTCCACTTTTTGTAGATTCAGCAATTTTTGTTGTTACAATAGTTGCCGCAACTATACCGGCTCCCTTTATCACCTTTGTCATAGTTGGGTGCTTTGCAGAGAATTTCACAATAGATTTCCCTATAGTTTTTATTCTGCGCTTCAAGTTCTGTCCAAAACCAACCTCTGACAAATTTGCCTCTTTGCTATTCTTTGGTTGTGTATTTACATGCGAAACTCCAATTTCCACTGTATCCTCAGTTTTATTCTCATTAACAGATTTTACAAGGTTTAGTGATTCTTTGTTTTTATTTTCCTGCGTTAATTGAATACTCACTATCGGTTCTGGTAAATGAATTATTTCACATGGCATGAATGGTCCATCTCCAAAATCAAACTTTTCTTTTGTAATCGGATTATAATACCAGTTCGTTGGATTTTGCCAATTGCCATCATGCGCCTCAAAATGTTCTGCTCTTGTAAGGAATTGTATATTTCCGGGTTCACCCTGATACTCAGGATACATTTCGGCACTCTTCATATGCTGCCCTTCAAAAGCTTTGCCCTTTTCATCATAAGCTCGCCCTCTTTCAAGAATGTCCTTTTGCTGCTCCGGCGTCCACTCTCTTGTGCCTTTACCTTCTTGTACAAGTTCAAGTTCCTTATTCCATGCTTCACGAACTGCTTTGTTTCGTTCTACAAAACTACTCTTTGCCATAGAATCACTCTCCTATGCCAAGTAGTTCGTATAAATCATTTAGGAAAGCTACAAAGTCCGGATATACCAATTCTTCATCAATTTCTCCAACTTCCTGATTGTATATAGAAATTGTTTCTTCTGCCTTTTTGCATAGAATTGGGTCTCCTGAAGCAAATGCACCTATAACAATATAGTCATCACTCGGTCTTGAATTATCATTTACATCTATAAGGGGCTTATGCTCAATTCCATATAGCTGAACACCTGCCGGAAGAAACAGCTCTCCTCCGTCAGAAAACAACATCCATTCTTTGTACTTTGATGGAAGTGTAACTTCTTTTTCTTTTTCAAATGCCAGTATCTTTTCTTCAGTTGTTTCATCAAAGAAATTCATCTTTCCTTGCTCTTTAAACTTATCTACTATTGCTTTTAATTCTTCTGAAATCATAGTTCATCCTCCAGTTTATATTTTTTCAAAATTGTTAGGAGAATCTTCTAATCCCCACAAAAAAGGGTCTTCCTTAATGTCTCGTCCCATTAAACAATCCTTCAAATTCGGATTTATATTTATGCTATTTATATCGAAAACAGCCGGTTCGCCTACTTTGATATTTGCTCTAAGATTAACATCGTAACCATCTTTATCAAAGTTATTAGTAACCAATACTAAATTATGGCCTCCCAAGCATTTGACCTCATCTGATGAATTGCAAGATTCATATCTTATTCCATCGAAATCACGGTCATTCAATACCCATTGTAACAACAGTTGCGGGATTGTATATTCTTCAACAAATCTGCTCCCCGGATGCTCAACTACTATTGAACAAGCAGCTCTTAATGGATATGTACATATATACTTAAGTAGATATTTTCTTACTTGTTCTACGTCTTCTTCATTATGAAACCAGCAGAAGAAACTGTGCATAAGTGGCATTAACTTTTCTGAAAAGTCGATAAACTTCATGTAATTATCCTCACTCTGAGGAATGTCAAATCTTGATAAAGCAAATTTTTCAGGCTTTCCACATTCATACCAACATAATTCCGCTTGAGAAGCAAGGTATAAACACGGATGCCCCGGCATACTATATCGCTCAGTACCCACTAAATAGTTTTTACTGAATGGAATATGGAACAACTCTTTTCTGTTCAATGCAAAAGGATTATTGTCATTTACTGAACGTATTCTAAAATAGGCTTCTTGACGATAAGCGCCAGAATACCTCTGCATAAGTTGCGGTTTCATATTTTCGAATACTTCAAAGGCTTTTTGCGAAGCTAGAACAATCCTACCCTTATTGTATAATTCCAACACTTCAATTAGCAGACTTGCATTTTTCTCTATAGTATCTATCTGCTCAGAAACCATTTTGCACATTTCCGCTCCTACCAGCTGATTATCCTTTGGTGATAAAGCCGCTTTTACATCAGAAATATACTCTGAATAATTATCTCGAAGAAAATCTACACTTGATCTATTTCCACGATTCAAATGACATCTATACTTTTCAAGAAGACATAGTAGGTTGTCCATTTATATCACCTTCCTTAACATCTATCCCACTGTCCGAAAATGCCTTTAGTATCGAGTTGCCTGATTTATTGTCAACTTTTTTCGTTTTCCAAAATTCTCTCAAAAATCCCTGACATCTAACCCACTCAATTTGCGTTATCTAATCCGAGGTCACAACCTGACACACATTTTCGCAGTAGATATGTTTCCATATAAAACAACCGAGCCTTTTCAGAGGTCGGGCTTCTAATCCCAACTTCCGAAAAAGGTCCGGAAATACGCCACTTTCTGGCTCTTATTTATCTTTTCTTGACATCAAGACTACCGTCTCCACATGCGTACAAATTCAAATTATATCCCCACAAAACTATGGATATCTGGACAATATTTTTACAGTACTAATCCCGTTCGTGCAGCCTTTTCCCACAAAATCATGGATGGTACTAATTTTGCACCATACTAATTGTGCAACAGCCTATGGCACAATTACTTTTTTCCATTACTTCAGTATCACTATCTTCTTCCATCTTTTCCGCTTCTAACGATTGATACTCCTGTTTCAATCCTCGTAATAATTCTTCCTCACTCGACAAGTACAGCTTATAATTTGACACAAAAATCTGCGTCTTATCAAGAGGCTAGTGCTACCGCTTATTGAGAATAATTTCTTGCTTATTAACAAATAACCGAGCATTTATATTCCAACTGTCTTGATAACCTCCAACAATAATTAATATAGGTTCTGGACATTTTAGTTTTTGGTCTTGAGATAAAACTATCATTTGATTTTTATCAATATTACTTGGTGCCGACGATGCATTTGGATGATAGTGCCACTCTCCTAAATAATACTGGCCTTGGTCCCATGCCAAGTCTAAAATTCTTTTCAATCCATCTATACCCCTATAAAAAGTACACTTTGAATGTCTAGAATTTTTGGGTGGTGATGTTATTTGCAAAATGTTGGCTATTGCTTGGTTGGAAGAATAATTTCCAATTAAAATGCCCCCTGTTTCATAAGGATTAGAAATAGCACAATAATAAAGCATTTGTTCATAAGCCTTTGTGTCGAACTTTACACTATATGATTGATTCTTATCTTGAAAAAGCAAATTATCCATTCTCTCTTTTCTCCACCACCTCATAGCTTTCAAATATCCCATCGCTCTCTTTTTGCTCGTAAATGAGTGAAAGCGTCTTTTGAGATTTTGATATAATGTAATTTTCAATTACCTTCACGGAAGTTGCAGCAGCAATCCAAATATCATCACTTCTTCCAGGAAAAGTCGGATGCCAGCAACCAATTCCATTCCTTGGCAAGTCGTAATCATCATATAAGATTTTTTCTGCCTGTAGGTACGGGGAAATCAAATTATAAAAAGCATTAAAATTAAAAGTGTTACCATTCATCAGTGTAACATATAATCGTTTTGCACCCAATCCAACAGAGACTGAAGCTATAATATGGGTTCTCTTAAAATTAGTTCTTTGAAGAATATCAAGTACATTATTTTCCCCAGTACAATCAACAATAACATCATATCTATCCAAATCAATATTTGTTTTAAAAGAGTCATCATTTGAAAGAGTATCATTTATAACTTTAACATTTGCGTGTGGATTTAGGGAGTTAAGATAATTACATACCGATAATTCTTTAAATTCACCAATATTATTTAGATTTAAGATATGGCGGGATAAGTTCCCGACTTCAAATATATCTGAATCTGCAATAGTAATATTATATACTCCTGCTCTTACAAATATTTCTGCGATTGATGCTCCAATGCAACCTGCTCCAATGAGCAATATTCTTTTTCTTAGTAACAGGTCGCTCATTTTACCTCGTTGAGATATTTCGTGTTGGTTCCAATTTTCTGAAACAATCCAATCCAATTTTGCATTTTTAGTGAATACCTCACATCTATCACGCATCCACCATCCCTGTTGATTATTTCTGAATCCTTTTGCTGTCCTTTTGCCATATGATACAGTCGGTAAATACAGAGCTTTCCAAGAAATTATCTCGGGGTCTCCACCAAAAATTCGGGGAACAGGGAAACCAATTAAAAGCAAATGCCGTTTTCCGTCCCGTATTTTTGAGACAATATTTTGAAGGATACACATTATATTAATATGTTGTTTTTCACAGGCAACTAACAATTCGCCAAATGTTTCTGGTGCTTGCCACTCATTAACAACTGGGATCTGATTCATAAGTATCCACGGGGCAATAATTGGAGGTGATATAGTTGTTTTTGAAAGATATTTTCCCCATTCTGTATAATGCTGGATGTTGTTACTTAGCGATTTAAACACCTTAACATAGTATACAAATGGTTTACTTTTATACACATCTAATTCTGCTATTCCATACCGACATTCGACACTCTCCCATTGCATGAAGGTAACCACATCTTCCGAGAAAGCAAACTGTATTTCTAAAATATTGCTCATAGAAAATTCGGGCAGCTCAAATGGCTCGCTTTCTGTAACTAATTTTCCTTTTGCCGCTAGCTCTAGCCAACAAATTGCTCGTTTTGCATGATACAACAAGCGTTCATCTACACTATATGGTTCCAATTGATAATTAGGTATTGTATTCACCTCAAGGCATAATGCTCCTTTTCTCCACAATCCGTTTCTTTCAATTTTGGAGTTGTTAGCTTGATGATACAATGTAACCATTATACTGTTTTCGACGTCTGGATATACTTTAATTTTTCCCTTTGGGTATTCGGATCCAACAACGAAAAACCATTGAGATTTCTGAGGGAAATATGGTGTTTCACATTCAATCACAATACTTAAGTGTAAATACCAAACATTTAATTCATTATCAAATTGCCACTCATCCATTATCTCAACTTGAGATAATGAATCTAAAGCCCTTCGAGCCTGATTTAATTTATCAAGGATTTGTTTTGACTCCATCTATGCAAATCTTCCTTCTGGAATAGCTGCCGATTTTTCAGTACGGGTTGTAAATCCCGTTGAAGAATTAGATTTTGATGGCTTTGGAGCTGGTGGAAATTCATTACCAAATAGCTCTCTCCATTTGCAAACACTATCATATAATTCTTCACAATCAAAAGCTTCACGAGCTATTTTAGCAGCATCACAAACCGTATCGTAGAAATCAGAATATTCTTCATCTGTAATTCGTGCAAAAACATCATGTTCAGGAACGCCTCTATCAGCTAAAAAAGGTTTATTAGTGTATTGGGAAACGATATTTTCAAGAGTTAATACAACACCTTCGGCGACACTTTTAATATCATCTGGACAACAATCACCAATAAAATGTTCCAACGGATAACTCTTGGGATGTTTCATATCTGGATATTGTGTTTTGCGCCACCACTTCAATGCCTTAACAACATTTATATAGTGGGTATTGCAATTCTTGTTTTTTTCAACCGTCCATCGAATTTGCTCAAGTGGATGTGTTTTATCCCATTTTTCCGCTTCACGGTCAGGAATTAGCAACGGTTCGGATTTCCATTGAGGTTCGTTATCTGATTTATAAAATATGTTATATGCACTTTTAAGTAAGTCATTATTGAACGATTTTGTAAGTAACTTTTGTTGGAAATCTTCAATTGTATATTCCGAAATAATCGCCTCATCTTGAAGTACTCCTGTTTCGCTTTCACCAGGTGCAGAAGTAGGTACGATATCCAAATCAACATAACTTAAACTTATACCAATTGACCTGCCTTGAATTCTATATTTGTCTTTATAATGTTTTTCTAAAAATGGAACAAATAAATCCAAAGCCTCCTCTGGTGTAAACTCTTCAGAGTCTAATTTCGTTACAACAATTACATCGACATCTGATTTATTGCCGTTTTTGGGTTTTACTGCTGTGGAACGTCGGTAACTTCCCTGTAAGAAAGTACTAATAATAATCTTTGATAATGTTTCATCTTCCTCTAATCTCCTTCTTAATGTCGTATGCCCTGTTTTCAAATCCTTCACTTGATTGTCAGACAAACGAATATTAGATAGAAAATCTTTAAAATATGACGGTACAGTAGACATAAATAATCCTCCCTTAATTAGTAAAACTTATTGATTGTGAATATGTACAAGAATTTCTTTGCTCAAAATCATATTCATATAGAATACATTTGCCAAATCCAACTGAATTTTGACCTAAGAAAAACATAAATGCATTTGGAGCAGCAGCAAAAATATGTAGTGTTGCACGCCGTTCCACAGTGCTTCTTCTGCCAATAGCGTTATAAACTGAATTAGCTAAAGCAGTTGCATGTGTTCCATCTTCTATCGAAAAATTTGTAGCACCAACATCGCTTGGCGTACAATTAATGATACATCCAATTGATAGATTGTTTTCTTTTATGAATTTTACCACGTCATTGTAAATGTTACGAGTGACATTTAATACTAATGCAGAATCATATTGATTCTCATTAAACTTTTCGTGGGAAATATCCCAATTAGTATAGTTCCTTTTAGATGACAGTTTCACATCCCATAATACAGTGCCATTGGTCGACGATTTTTGTATCGGAAATACGTTGATACCTGATTTACTATCAAGAATTCTTCCTGCTGCAAAGGCTATAGACGCATGTGTATCTAAAAATATTTGATATGCATACTTGTTGCTTGTATTTGTGAGCAAAAATTCCTCCAAATTTCTATAAATATCTTTGTTCCAATCGTATTCACCCTTTATATTGCGACCATCAAACTTATTAATGAATGATAAACAACTCTCTGTGTCTTTTTCCAAGTTTTCTGCTCCACGGGTAAAGCTTTTCACACCAATAGATATTCTTTTAGGGGAATACTTATCGGCAACAAGAAAAATGCGTTTTTCCATTTCTTCATCAAAGTCTTTTCTATCAATACCTTTACCATGTGTTGAAGAAATCATCTGATCATTTACAGTCGCTGAAGCAATAAACCTAATTTGGTCAAACGTCATCATTTGATTGCTATCTGAAATATACTGATGCAACGAATCTCTTACAATTTTTTCTAAAACTTCTATTTCAAACGGCAAAATAAAAAACCGTATTCTCTTATTATCAAGCAAATCTGTATCAAACCCATTTAGCGACGATTTTGCTTCTTTATCAAGCACTTTCCCATAATACTTTTCGATTGACTTTATAAATGTGTTGGCGGACTTATCACATTGCCCGATTAAAAATAATTCATATTCAGGACTTTCTATATCCTTTATAAGGTCATCTAGCCATATTTTGATGTCTGATTTGGTAAAAGTATTTATCGTTGATTTTACTTGTATGCATTTAACAATTTGATTTTGCTGCTCTAATGCTATATCAACCTTATCATTTGATGTTGGAAATTCGACATATATCTTATCCCAGTTACCTTTATCAGTTAAGGCCTCTAATACTGAAGCAAACCCCTGGTATAAAAATCCCCGTGATGCTTCTTTTCCACCCATAATCCTCACCCTTTCCATCATTTATTTGCTTTACTAATCCATGTGATATTCTATAAACAGGCTACCTATTAAATAACCCCAAAATATTTCAAAGCATCTTTGATTGCTTCTACCTTTTCCGCTGTCGGATGCTTCCTCGGCTGTTTCAATTCTTCTACCGCATTAGGAGCATCATACATTGGCAAGCCTAAATCTCTCTTTACCTCTGCGATATATGCGGTATGTACCTTGAAGCCATATTTCGCTTCTATGTACTCCTTTATCATTTTGTAGGTCACTCGTTCCTTGGGCTTGTATTCTTCGGCTCTTTTAGCGATATTATCAAGCGGAACTTTTCCCTCACCCTCACCAAACTCAACTTTTATGTTGATATGTCCGTCTGGCTTTTTGTGGGAAAGCAGTACTACCGTCTCGACGTGATAAGTATTCGGAAACATATCCACGCAGCATATCTTCTCCACTCTATACCCTCTGTCCATAAATATCTGCAAATCCCTTGCCAGGCTTGTCGGTTTACATGAAATATAAACCATATTCTCAACACCATACTCTATGATTTTCCCAATAGCCTTCGGATGGATACCGTCTCGTGGTGGATCAAGAATTATATAATCCGGTTTTTCCTCTATCTCATCAAGCACCTTTAGGACATCACCTGCTATAAATTTACAGTTATCCAGACCATTAAGAGCTGCATTTTCCTTTGCTGCGCAAACTGCCTCCTCAACTATTTCGACACCTACTACTTCCTTACACACCGGTGCCATAAGCTGCGCGATGGTGCCGGTTCCGCTGTAGAGGTCGTAGACTGTTTTACCGTTTAGCGAATCCTTGTCCTCTCCCAGGATAAACTCTCTCGCTGTCTCATAGAGCACCTCCGCTCCGAGTGAGTTGGTCTGGAAAAATGAGAATGGTGTGATTTTGAATTTCAGACCTAAGAGCTCCTCGTAGAAATATGAATCTCCGTAGAGCACCTCTGTGCCCTCGTTTTTGACCACATCTGCCACGCTGTCATTTTTTGTGTGTAAAACGCCCTTAAATATGCCGTCATAGTGCCTGGTCAAAAGTGCATATCTAAAACCTGCGAGCAACTCCTCCTCGTTGAAGCCCTCTGTCTGTGTGGTGGTGACAAGGTCGACTATGATTTCACCGGTTTTTGTTGCCTTTCTGACAAGTAGATGCCGCAGATATCCCTTGTGTGTTGCTCTGTGGAAATATGGGATATTGTTTTTTGAAAAATAATCAAGTGTTGCCTTTAATATTGTCCTGAAATCCTCATCCACTATCTGACAGTCCGATACTGTCACAAGGTCATAAAAGCTTCCTCTTTTGTGCATGCCAAGCGCAAGAGGGCCATCCTTGTACTCATCACCGAAGGAAAATTCCATCTTGTTTCTGTATTCACTCTTTTTCGGACTTCCATGTATCCCTATAAACTCATATCCTGACTCTTTTTCAGTGCCGATAGCATCCGAAATGAGCTTTTTCACCTGGGTAAGCTTCATATCTAGCTGATTTTCGTAAGGCACTGTCTGATATGTACAGCCCCCGCACATTCCAAAGTGAGGACATGGCTCTTCTGTCTCCAGAGGCGATTTCTCAATTACCTCCATGAGTCTGCCCTCTGCCCTTTGATGCTTTACTTTATTTACAACAAATTCCACCTTCTGTCCCGGAATTGTATTTTTCACAATTACTCTGTCGCCATCATCTGTAACGGCTATTCCCTTGTTTGGGAAGTCTACTCTTTCTACGGTTCCTGTTCCTCTAAATCCTTTTTTCATGTAATTCTTATCTCTCTTTATACTTTATTATTCCTTTGTATGCCTGACTGCAAATGCCTTGCTTCACACATAAAGAAAAATGAGGACTACATATGTAGCCCCCATTATCTAAAAACGATTATTTCTCTTCTTTAGTCTTTGGTGCCTCTTTTTCATCTTCAGCATCATCATCGTCTTCATCCTCGAAGAAATCATCATCGAATTCATCATCATACTCATCATCGAAATCATCTAAATAATCCGGTGTAAAAAATCTGTAGATACCATATGCCGCTGCTGCCACTGCAACTAATACACCAATGATGGCAAATATGATAACAGCCTTGGAAGGCTTCTTGTCTTCCTCTTCTTTTTTGAGAAGGTCATTAAGCTTTGCCATGCTGAGCTTCTCTGCAAGCTTGTTGTCCTTTAATAATTCTTCAACTTTACTCATAATTCAATCCGCTCCTTTTCCAAAAGTAATTGTCAAATGCTATTTGTTAAATTCATTATAGCATATTATATCCAATTTTCCTATAAAAATTACAATAATTTTAGTCAATTTTTTTCAATTTGGCAAATGAAGCAAACATCTTTTTGGTACCGGCCTTGTCAAAGTCCACAGTGACCTCATAATCCCTGCCGCCTTCTACGATTGCCATGACCTCTCCCGCGCCAAACTTGATGTGCGATACTCTGTCTCCTACCTTATATGAAAGGCCTCCGGTGGTATTGGCACTGGCAAAAGACTTCTGGTTGCTCACAGGCGTGTAGACAGGTGTCCTTGTACGCTGTGTATTAAAGGTGGTCGCATACTCTGTGCCGTATGTAGGTGTCTTTTTGAAGGCCTCCTTAGCCTTTCTGTACGTACTCTGCGAATTTCTTTCAAGGTCATCATCACGACGCTTTGGCTCATAAACCTCGCCTGCCATAAGCTCACGCGGAATCTCCTTCACAAATCGCGATACCTTGTTGAACTGTGTCTCTCCACGCACCATGCGCATACGTGCAGATGTGATGGTCAGATGCTCCTTGGCTCTCGTGATGCCAACATAAGCAAGACGCCTTTCCTCCTCTATCTCGCTTGTCGCATCATCACTCGTGATTGACATATAGCTTGGGAAAAGACCATCCTCCATGCCCGCCAGATACACATTCGGAAACTCAAGTCCCTTAGCACTGTGCAGAGTCATAAGAACCACATAGTCGCTGTTTTCGTCAAGACCGTCTATATCGGCTACAAGTGCCACTTCCTCCAAAAAGCCACTGAGAGTAGGATTCTCCTCCCCCTGCTCGTAATCAACAGCCTTGTTTATAAGCTCATCAATATTCTCAATACGCTGCTCTGCTTCATCCGTGCCCTCAGCCTTCAGCTCATCTACATAGCCGGTCTCATCGATTATTGCCTGTATGAGCTGCGAAACCGAATCCATCTCAGCTCTCGCACGAAGTGACTGTATAAACATCACAAACGGCTTTATCTTGCCTGCTGACCTCGCCATTCCCGGCACCTCATCGACATAGCGCAGTGCCGTATAGAAATCTATCCCCTTCTCAAGGGCATAGTCCGTCACCTTATTGATGCTTGTGGCTCCGATGCCGCGCTTTGGCACATTTATTATTCGCTTTACCGCAAGGTCATCATGGCCATTATCAATAGTCTTTAAATATGCAAGGATATCCTTTATCTCTTTTCTGGCATAGAAATTCACGCCGCCGACAATCTTGTATGGGATGTTGGCAGCAATAAATTTCTCCTCGAAAAGACGCGATTGTGCGTTGGTTCGGTAAAGCACAGCACAGTCCTTATAGCGCGCCTCACCCTTTCTCACGAGTCTCGCTATCGAACGTGCCACATAATCCGCTTCCTCAAAGCCACTCTCAAGCTGTTCAAAGGTAATCCTGTCTCCGGCTCCGTTGTCAGTCCAAAGGCGCTTGTCCTTTCTACCCACGTTGTTGGAAATGACGCTGTTGGCGGCATCTAGGATATTCTGGGTTGACCTGTAATTCTGCTCAAGCTTTATGACCTTTGCATCTTCAAAATGCTTCTCAAAGTTTAAGATATTGTAGATATTGGCACCTCTGAACTTGTAAATGGACTGATCATCATCACCCACCACACACAGATTCTTATACTTCATGGCAAGAAGCCTGATAAGCTCAAACTGCACGGTGTTTGTATCCTGATACTCATCCACCATGATATATCTGAAGCGCTCCTGATAGTAATCCAGCACCTCTTTATCCAGCTTAAAAAGCTCTACTGTCTTCACAAGCAAATCATCAAAATCGAGTGCGTTATTCTGCTTTAGGGCATTCTGATACTCCTTGTATACAAGTGCCTGCTTGCGCTTCACGAAGTCACCTGTGAAGCGGTTTTCAAACTCTATCGGATCAATCATCTCATCCTTTGCAGATGAAATGACATTTAAAAACATCTTTTCCTTATACATCTTGGTATCTATCTCAAGACGCTTGCAGATGTCCTTCATCAGAGCCTTCTGGTCGTCAGCATCATATATGGTAAAATTCGTGTCATATCCCAGCCTGTCAATATACCTGCGCAGTATACGCACACATGTCGAATGAAATGTAGAAACCCATATGCTTTCCGAACCATAGCCCACCATATCATCAATTCGCTCACGCATCTCTCCCGCAGCCTTGTTTGTAAAGGTGATTGCCATGATATTGTAAGGATTGACGCCACACTCATCTATCAGGTAAGCAGTCCTGTATGTAAGAACCCTGGTCTTGCCACTGCCTGCCCCCGCTAAAATAAGAAGCGGTCCCTCTGTGGTCAAAACGGCCTCCCTTTGCTGTTCATTCAACATATCTAAGTTCATCTGTTTTCCTCTCAATTCTCCAGTCTTATTACAGGCACACAAACCATAAATACAAAAATAATTTATCTACAGCATACCACAAACATATGTTTTGTACAACCCAATATGAGAAAATTCAAAAAAAACTTGTCATATAGTTTTCAATACTATATAATAAAAGCCTGAGGTGATGATATGGAGAATGACGTTAAAGAATTTTTATCAGAATTATTAAAACAGCTTAAATCAATAGATTACATAAAGCCAGAGGATATACCAAACATTGATTTGTACATGGATCAGGTCACAACTTTCATGGATGAGCAGCTCGCTGCATCAAAGCGCTATGAAAGCGACAAAATCCTTACCAAGACAATGATAAACAACTATGCCAAAAACAATCTGCTCCCTTCTCCGGACAAGAAAAAGTATTCTAAGGAGCATGTGCTCACACTGCTTTTTATATATTATTTCAAAAATATATTGAGCATCAACGATATCCGCTCAATTCTTAATCCGCTTACCGAGAAGTATTTCGGCAATGATGACGGATTTACGATGCAGGATGTCTATACTGAGGTTTTCAGCTTAGAGGCGGAGGAATCGCAGAAGCTCCTAAAGGATCTCGGCAAGAAATACAAGATTGCAGGTGAGACATTTGAGGATTTTCCTGATGAGGATCAGAAATTTCTTCACACATTCAGCTTTATCTGCATGCTGAGCTTTGATGTCTACATCAAGAAAATGCTTATTGAGCGCATGATTGACAATCTAAATGAAGAAAAAGAGGCTTCTTCCCATGAAAATACACATTCTGGAAAGGAAAGTAAAAAAACAGGCTCAAATTAATGAGCCTGTTTTTTCCCCCTATGATAAACTAATCCTCTTTGTCAGAGCCATCCTCCATGCGCGAAAAAACCATATCATATCCATCGTTGCCGTAGTTTAATGATCTGTTCACTCGGCTGATTGTGGCTGTGGAAGCCCCGGTCTTTTCTGCTATATCAAGATATGTCTTCTGCTCTCTAAGCATCTTTGCCACTTCAAATCTCTGTGATAGAGAAAAAAGCTCATTTACAGTACAAACATCCTCAAAAAATGTATAACACTCTGCTCTATCCTTGAGACACAAAATAGCATCAAACAAATGGTCTACTGCTTCTGTTTTAAGATTCTTGCTCATCGTGTTCTCCTTTTTCATGCGATTTATTTATTTTTAATTTTAACATATTAAAGTTTTAAAGTAAACAGCTTTCTTGCAATTAAATTCCGATATGTTATACTAATGTTACTATCGCCTAATAAATCAGAATGGAGTAAATTGAAAATGAAAAAAGTAGGATATTTCTTTTACACATTTGTCCCACTGCTTGCAGTTGAGGCAATTCAGACTATCGCCTTATTCTTTATGATGGGTATGGGAATGTTTGGACAGGGTTTTGTCGGAAAGCTTGCTTTTCCGTCTGCAAACGTATCTGACCGCCTTGAAAAGACATTTACCTCTGTAAATTTTAACATGATGATTATGGTCATCTATGCACTCATTACCATTGCGATTTTTGGCATGTGGTACTATGCCAGATACGAAGGTAATTTCCTTCAATCCCCTAAGAAAACCTTCAATCCCATGATGCTTGCGGCAATCGTCATACTCGTGCCGGGTACACAGTTTGCTGCCAATTTCATCGCTAACTTAACCGGCTACATCCGTCCCGACTGGCTGCAACAGTACAATAAGCTTTTTGAGACATCAGGCATCACAGATACCACCTTTGTGACAGTACTTTATTCTGTAATACTGGCGCCAATCTGTGAGGAGCTTATATTCCGCGGTGTAACCATGCGCTGTGCCAGAAAGGCTTTGCCATTTGCTCTTGCCAATCTGATGCAGGCTGCACTTTTCGGACTGTTCCATCTCAACTGGATTCAGGGCATATATGCCTTTGCACTTGGCATAGTGCTCGGATATGTGTGCGAACGCGGTGGCTCTATTTACTACTCTATGGGGCTTCATCTACTTTTCAACCTTTGGGGCACACTTTCAGGATTTTTCCCTGATCCCGGTAATAGTGTAGTGGTCTTTGTGGTTGTGATTGTGGTTACAATTGTTTCACTGGTGGCCGGATTTGTACTGTTTAACAAAGGACGAAGAAAGCTCCCCATAAATTCTACAGGAATATAGACACGCCCGCCAGACTTACTATCATCATAATCATGCCGGCAAGCAGTACTCCAAGCATGACAGCGGCAACCGTTGACTTGAAATCCATATCCAGGATACTTGCAGCAAGTGTTCCTGTCCATGCACCTGTTCCCGGAAGTGGGATACCTACAAAAAGTAAAAGTGCAACAAACAGACCTCTTCCGGCCTTTGCCTGAAGCTTCTTGCCGCCCTTCTCTCCTTTTTCAAGGCAGAAGCTGAAGAACCTTCCAATAATTGGTTTGTCTGCTCCCCAGATGAGAACCTTTCTTGCAAAAAGATAAATAATTGGTACCGGAAGCATATTTGCAATGATACAAACGATAAATGATGGCACTATCGGCAGCCCCATCACCTGTGAAACCGGAACTGCTCCTCTGAGTTCAATAAGTGGTATCATTGAAATTAAAAAGATGTAAATATATTTTTTTAACATGAATAATTCTCCAAAAATTTAATTAGTGTATGCATCTGCTCATCAGTTCCTATGGATATGCGCAGATAGTCGTTGATTCGCTCAGGTGAGCTGAAATGTCTGACAAATATATTGTCTGCCTTAAGGTCCTCAAAAAGCTTTGTTGCAGAAACATTTGCAGGCTTTGCAAATATAAAGTTGCTCTTTGAATCACAGAATGTAAAGCCAAGCCTCTTAAGCTCTTTCTTTGTCCACTCACGTGTCTTTATGACCTTTGCTGTGGTCTCTTCAAAGTATGCTCTGTCTTTTACCGCTGCTGTAGCTGCTTCGATTGTGATTCTGTCCATTGTATATGAGTTGAACGAATATTTCACATCATTCAGATACTTGATAAGAACAGGACTTGCCATGGCAAAACCAACTCTTGAGCCTGCCAGCGAGCGTGATTTCGAAAATGTCTGTACAACGATGACATTATCATATTTGTCAATGAGCGGCAGCGCACTCTCCCCGCCAAAATCTACATATGCCTCATCTACCACGACAATTACATCCTGATTGTGCTCTATTATATCCTCTATCTCATCAAGAGGCATGAGCTTTCCTGTCGGAGCATTAGGGTTTGGAAATACTACTCCGCCGTTTGCCTTATAGTAATCTGACGGTACTATTGAAAAATCATCGGACAATGGAAGCTGCTCATAAGGGATTCGAAGCATATCTGCCCACACATCATAAAATGAATATGTGATATCAGGAAACAGTATAGGTTTTTTCGAATTGAAAAATGTCATGAAAATCATGGCAAGTACATCATCAGAGCCAACTCCGACAAACACCTTCGAGCTGTCTATCTTATAGAAATCCGCGATTGCATTTACCAGCTTATCAACCCTTGGATCAGGATACAGTCTTAAATCATCTGTATTGAAATTACTTAAAACCTCCTTCACTCCCGGCGCTGGCGGATATGGATTCTCATTTGTATTTAACTTAATAACACAGGTATTCTTTGGCTGTTCTCCCGGTGTATAAGGTACAACCCTTCGAATGTTATTTTCCCAGTCTCTCATTCTTTTCCTCCAAATTTAATTATATGTCAGCCCATACATATTTACTGATCATTCAATTTTCTTCTCAAAAAAAAATGATATCAAACATAAAATCAGCGTTTTTATTCACTTTAAAATATGCACCCAAAAAAATGCTAACAATTTTACTTTACCTCATTTACTTATGTTTGTAAAGGTTGTATATTACACTTAATCACTATTTTTTATATACATTTTTATCTAAGGGGGATTATAAATAATGACTAAAAATAATTCAAAGGACCTCACTGTAGGTTCTCCTACCGGGCTCATTCTGGGCTTTTCCCTTCCGCTGCTTCTCGGAATGCTTTTTCAACAGGTTTACAGCCTTATGGATACAATAATCGTCGGTCGTTTTCTAAGTGTTTCGGCCTTAGCCGCAGTCGGCTCTACCGGAAGCATCTGCTTTCTCATCATCGGCTTCTGCCAGGGTGTGTGTGCTGGCTTTTCACTTCCAATAGCCCAGCGCTTTGGTGCCAAGGATGAAAAAAGACTTAAAAAATATGTAGGAAATGCAGGAATTGTGTCTGTAATTATCGCAATAACCATGACGGCACTCACTGTGCTTCTCTGCGGTCACATTCTGACCTGGATGAATACGCCAAGCGACATTTACGACCTCGCCTACCAGTATCTGATCGTCATATTTGCAGGCATTCCTGTCACAATACTGTACAATCTGCTGTCAGGATATCTGAGATCTCTCGGCAACTCGGTCATACCTGTTATTTTCCTTATAATCGCAGCTGTTCTAAATATCGGTCTTGATTTACTTTTTATTCTGGTATTTAACATGGGAGTATTCGGAGCAGCATTTGCCACTGTACTGTCACAGGGTATATCAGGAGTGCTGTGCATCATTTACATAGCAAAAAATGTACCTCTGCTGCATGTAAGCAGAAATGATTTGGAGCTTGACTCTTCATATGTCAGAGATCTGATGGCCATGGGACTTCCTATGGGCTTTCAGTATTCGATAACCGCTATAGGCAGTGTCATACTGCAGACTGCCGTAAACGGCTTAGGCTCCATCGCAGTTGCCTCAATGACCGCTGCAGGCCGTCTGTCAATGTTTATGATGTGTCCATTTGACGCACTCGGCTCCACAATGGCCACCTACAGTGGACAAAATGTTGGCGCAGCCAAATTTGAACGTGTAAAGAAGGGGCTTATTTCAGCCTCAGTTATAGGATCGATCTATTCGGTTTTGATTTTTGTAGCACTGCTGTTTATAGCCAACTATCTGATTTACCTGTTTGTATCACCAAGCGAAACAGAGGTTGTCGCACAGGCACATCAGTTTCTGCTGACAAGTGCATTTTTATACATCCCGCTCGTTCTGGTAAACACAGTCCGTTTCACCATACAGGGCATGGGTTTTTCAGGCTTCGCAATGTTTGCGGGAGTAGCAGAAATGATTGCGCGTTCGCTCATCGGACTTGTATTTGTACCGATATTCGGCTTTTCTGCCGTCTGCTTTGCAAACCCACTCGCATGGATTCTCGCAGATGTCTTCCTGGTGCCTGCATTCATCCACTGCCTGCACAAGCTGCAGAAAGCAAAGTCCAGTCAAGTTACAAATCATTAGTAAAAAAGTCATTACCAATGATGTATTTAATAGTGTATTTAAAAATTAATTTATTTCACAACCTAAGGAAAGCACCGGCGAATCATACTATATATTGAGCTTTACGAAGCAGCTTAGAAGCAGTTAGAATTATGTCCATATACAACAATGCCCCAGCATGGACGCTGGGGCATTGTTGTTATAAAAAAATATATTATAAGTTTACCGCATCTATAAATTTTTGGAACGCTGCACGTCCCTCATCAGTGCACTTGTACACTCCTGCACACTCAAGCACCTCTTTAAATACAAGTCCAATCTCCTCATTGATGATACCATCAATATTAGACTCATCAATCTTATCATACTTAGATATAAACTTAAGAGCCCAGTCAGCATGTGATGCAAGAGTCTCAGTCGAATGCAGATCCTTTCCTGTAAGGATTGCATCCCTAAGCTCTGCCATCTCACCTTTTAATCTGGCCGGAAGCACTGCAAGTCCCATTACCTCGATAAGTCCGATATTCTCCTTCTTTATGTGATGAAGGTGGGCATGCGGATGATATACGCCAAGCGGATGCTCCTCTGTTGTGATGTTGTTTCTGAGCACAAGGTCAAGCTCATAGTCTCCGTCACGACGTCTTGCTATAGGTGTGATAGTGTTGTGTGGCTCTCCATCTGTCTCTGCAAAAATAAATGCTTCTTCATCTGTATAGCCTCTCCATGCAAGAAGAATCTTATCTGCAAGGTCAATAAGCTTATCCCTGTCTGCTGACTTGATTCTGATAACAGACATAGGCCATTTTACGATACCTGCCTCGACATCCTCGTAGCCCTTGAATGTGATTTCTTTCTCTATCGGAGCCTTTGCCATAGCGAAGGTATAGTGTCCGCCCTGGAAATGGTCGTGACTTAAGATAGAGCCTCCAACGATTGGCAGATCTGCATTTGAGCCTACAAAATAGTGTGGAAACTGTGTCACAAAATCAAGCAGCTTTCCAAATGTGGCGCGCTCGATTTTCATCGGTGTATGCTTTGAATTGAACACGATACAGTGCTCATTGTAGTATACATATGGTGAGTACTGGAAAAACCACTGGCTGTTGTTTATTGTAACAGGGATAATTCTGTGGTTTTCTCTTGCAGGATGGTTTACGCGGCCTGCATAGCCCTCATTTTCCTTACAAAGCTGGCACTTTGGATATGCGCTCTGCTTAGCATTTTTAGCGGCAGCAATTGCCTTTGGATCCTTCTCAGGCTTTGAGAGATTGATTGTCACATCAAGTGTGCCATACTCTGTGTCTGTGGTCCATTTCATATCCTTCTTTATGCGCTGTCTTCTGATATAATTGCTGTCACAGCTTAATTTGTAAAAATAATCGGTTGCCGCAAGTGAAGACTCATTGTCGTATAAATCCTTAAAGCGAGCTCTGATCACGCTTGGTGCATTTACAAGGCAGCCCATCAGCTTTGTATCAAAAAGATCCTTGTATACAATGCTGTTTTCTTTCATGATGCCATTGTCATATGCATATGTCATCATATCCTCGAGTATACCCTCAAGCTTCTCCTCTGCCTCTTCCTGTGTCCATGCAGGCTGAGCCTCTACCTTTTCAAATGTCTCATCCTCGATATCGTCCACTCCGAGTACCTCGAGAAGTCTGTTTACTGTGTATACCTCATCAGCAGGGTCAACAAGTCCTGTTGTAAGACCATATTTTACTAATTCTAATATTCTCTCCTGAATCATGTCATGCTCCTTAATCATTGTCGGGAAAAACCTGTTTATCCGTTACTGTTATTTCATATTGCTAATTTTATGCCAGTCGGCTAGGTCCGTCTCCGATTGAAACAACATAAAACTCAGGTGTCTTTCCAACCTTCTCTTCATAAGCCTTTGTCAGGTTTGCCTTAAACTGATCAATAGCCTCGTCCTTTACTATGCTGACTGTACAGCCGCCAAATCCGCCTCCTGTGATTCGTGATCCGATAACACCCGGAATCTTCCATGCCTCATCAACAAGTACGTCAACCTCAGGACATGATGTCTCATAATCATCACGAAGTGATACATGTGAAGCATTCATAAGCTTTCCAAATGTCTCGATATCATTTTCCTTCAGTGCCTTAACAGCCTTGATGGTACGCTGGTTCTCATAAACCGCATGCTTGCCTCTCTTACGTGCAACCTCATCCTTAATCGCATCCTTATGAGCCTCGAACTCTTCATCTGTCAGGTCACCGAGAGTCTTGATGTCACATACTGTCTGTAAATCCTTAAGAGCCTGTGCACTCTCATTTCTTCTGTCATTGTAAGCACTTGTTACAAGGCTGTGCTTAACCATGCTGTTTGTAACCACGATCTTTGCACCGTCCAAAACGATTGGTGCATACTCAAAATCAAGAGTATTGCAGTCAAGGAAAATTGCATTGTCCTTTTTGCCCATTGCAGATGCAAACTGATCCATGATACCGCAATTACAGCCGTTGTAGTTGTTCTCTGAATACTGACCGATAAGTGCCATATCCTGATTTGTCACGTCAAAGCCGTAAATATCCTTTAACATATATCCTGTAACCACCTCAAGAGATGCTGATGAAGAAAGTCCTGAGCCGTTTGGAATATTTCCGAATAAAACAATATCAAGACCGCTTTCAAGCTTCATTCCGCGTCCCTCGAAGGCCCACATAACACCCATTGGATAGTTTATCCAAAGTCCGTCCGGATCAGGTGTAAACTCATCAAGTGATGACTCAACCACCCCCAGATTGTCAAAATTCATAGAGTAGAAACGAAGCTTCCTGTCATCGCGCTTTCTTGCTGCCATATATGTGCCGATGGTAAGTGCACATGGGAACACATGTCCTCCATTGTAGTCAGTGTGCTCACCTATCAGATTTACACGTCCCGGAGCAAAATATACTCTGATATCCCCATCTGCTCCAAAAAGCTCCTTGAATTTGTCTAATACGTTCTGCTGTATCATTTTTTCTTCTCCTTTGCTGATTGTATTTGCGTTAAATTGATAGTTAAAATAATTCGTTTTTTCTTTATAACTCTATTATAACTGCACATTTTTACATTGCAATACATCCGACTGAAAATGCAACATAACAAATCAAATCATGCAACAAAATTACATATATTCTTTGTAATTATTTTTTGAAACACTTAATAACATCAAGTGCCGGCAACACATTTCCATCATAGTCAAAGAGTGCCTGGTTTGCCCACTCATTGCCGCATGGTCCCGGATCATTCATGTACTTAAGTGAAGCCGGTGTAGCCCAGCCTGAGCCCGGTACAGGAATCCACGCTGGCTCCCACCAGAAAAATCCTTTTCCGTGGTCATCCACCACATTTGCCACTCTGTTTAAGAAATCCTTTGTAAAGTCAGCCTGTCCCTCAATAGTCATAGGATAATCTATCTTCTCGACAAGCTCAGGTTTTGTCGCATAACCCTTGCGCTCAGAATCAGCAAGCTTCTCGTACTCCTGGTAGCTGTCCATTGTAAAGCCCATGGATACCTCAGCGATGATAAGGTCCTTATTGAAACGCTTTGCAATATCGTTCATATTGAACTCAAGCTGATTGAGTGGGCCGTGCCAGAAAGGATAGTATGACAATCCGATATACTCAAACTCTTCTCCTCTTTCGATGAAGTTTGTGAACCATCTGACATAAAGCTCATTGTTTCCACCATTATCGAGGTGAATCATAATCGGAATATCAGCATTTACCTTGCGGCAGGCACGTATTCCGGCATTCACAAATTTTGCTATATTATCGTAGTTAGGTACCTTTCCCTCAGGCCACAAAAGTCCGTTTGAAAGCTCATTACCTACCTGAATCATTGTGACATTTACACCTGCCTCAATAATCTTTGTCAGATTTTCAAGTGTAAAATCATATACAGCCTGCTCCAGCTCGTCCACACCGAAATTCTTCCATGCCTTTGGCTTAATCTGCTTTCCCGGATCTGCCCAGAAATCACTGTAGTGGAAATTCAAAAGCACTCCAAAGCCTGCATCTGTAACCTTTTTTCCGATAGCAATAGTCTCAGCCAGGTCATTGTTACCCGCACCGTAAGGCTCACCATCCTCTGATTTTGGGTCGTTCCACAGACGAAGACGGATTGTGTCAACATCATGCTCCTTCATGATGTCAAGAATATCCTTCTCCTTTCCATCCTCGTAGTATTTTGCTCCGCAGCGTTCCAGCTCTAGCAAGGTCGATAAATCCATACCCTTAATAAATTTTGACATTTTAATTTTCCTTAATTCTTATATCATTTATTCTTATATCATTTATTTACACCATGAGAGCAGTCCCAGTAGCAGTCCCTGCTCTCAAAATGTGTAATAATATTCATGACAACCTTAAAATGCTAAATTCCGCGGAAACAGAATGTGAATTCCATTTTCTCTGAGACATCAAGCAGGTACTCCGGATGAGTATGTGAGCCCCAGCTGTCGTCTCCGCCTACACCCATCTGCTTCTTTGCCACACGGACAACAGTATAGTGTACAGGTGGAAGCTCGAAATGATGCGCTGCATTTTCCAGCTCATGTGGTGTATATGGCAGTGCCGAGAACGAAAGCTCATCACCAAAGAACAGCATGCCTCTGCCCTTCTTATCCATTACCTTTGCATATCTTACTCTGCACTTGTTGCCGCTCTCCTGCGGAACGAGGTACTCGGCAATGTTGTCTGCCACTTTATCCTCGTATACACCATACTTTCCGCCATGCTGTCTGTCCTCGTATGTCTCCTGTGGTCCGAGTCCGTACCATTTCACTGTATCATAATCGGCATCCAGCTTGAACATCATGCCAAACTCCGGCATATCGCCAAGCTCCTTTACCGGGTCATATGACAGAGTTGTCTCGATTGTTCCATCACCAAACACTCTGTATGTCACCTCGCATGAGCTCTGCGGTGTGGTAGGCATGAAATAAGTGTATGTGATGGCTATATTGTTATCATTTTTTTCTACCCTTGGTGATGTATCTGCAAAGCGCTGATCCTGTCTGGTGGTCACATACATGCTGGCAATCTTCCACTGTGCATAGCGCTGTGGCATCATATTGCCGGAATCATTGTTGGTAGGTGTTCTCCAGAAATTCGGCAGTGGAATAGTATTTGGAAGCATCTCGACGCCACCATATACATATGAAACCATTCCCAGATTCATTCTTGAGAAAAGTGCCTTAAAGTTCTCACCTCTTACAAGGATATTTCCGTTTCCAACAACAAGCTCAACTGATTTGTCGCATGAATACTCACTTACAGGCTTCTTTATCATATGCTGTCCGAATGCAATCTCATATCCTGCCTTTTCCCAGATGGTGTTTTCCTTCAATACAAATGATACGACAATACAGTACTCTTTTTCCACATCTATCATGGAATTTTTAAGAGTCACCGGCACCTCATAGCTTGCCCTATCCATCGGTGGAACAGATATCTGAAGCCTGGTCCTGTAGACCTCATTTCCGTCTGCAAGAAGAATGGCAAAAGCATCAAAAACCGATGTATTTACAAAGAGATTTTTGTTTGTGACTGTAAAGATGTAGTCGCTGTCAAAATCAACCGAGATATTCTGATAATTGAACTTCACCTCCTGCATCTTTGGAGAAGCCTCTCTCTCTCCGCCGTAGCAGATGCCGTTTCCGCTGAAATCTCCATCTGTAGGCCTGTCGCCAAAATCTCCGCCATATGTGAGGAACCACTTGCCGTATCTGTCCTTTTTGTAGATTGACTGGTCAATATAATCCCAGATAAATCCGCCCTGATATCTAGGCTCGCGGTCTGTAAGCTCTGTATATTTGTGCATAGCACCGCAGGAATTTCCCATTGCATGTGTATATTCGCAGCATATAAACGGCTTTTCGGGATGCTCTGCCAGGAATTTTTCAATGCCTGCAGCCGAAGTATACATCTGGCTTTCCATGTCACTTGTGTCATTGTAGCTTCTATCGTTAAACACTCCCTCATAATGCACCAGACGATGCTTATCAAGCTGTCTGAAAAGCTGTGACATCTCATATATGGTCTTGCCGCCAAACGCCTCATTGCCGCATGACCAGATAAGGATTGCCGGATGATTTTTATTCCTCTGATAGCATGAGTTGGCACGGTCCAGCATCATTTCTCTCCACTGTGGCTTGTCCTTTGGCACAACAAAGTCAAGGTCAACATAGCCCTTATTATATGCCTCCCATGTGCCATGACTCTCAAGATTGTTCTCAGCTATCATATAGATTCCATAAATATCGCAAAGCTCATAGAGCATGGAATCATCAGGATAATGGCTTGTTCTTATAGCATTGATATTGTTCTTTTTCATTGTGACAATATCCTTTATCACCTCATCACGGTTTGGCACACGGCCTGTTATTGAGCTGAACTCATGGCGGTTTACACCCTTAAATACAATACGCTTACCGTTTAGCTTCATGAGTCCGTCTACCATCTCAAATCGTCTGAAGCCTGCCGGCTGGCTGATAAACTCGGTCTCATTTCCATGCGTATCTTTAACTATAATTTTAACCTCATACAGATTCGGCTTTTCAGCGCTCCATAACAGAGGATTTTTCACATTGCATGAGCCCTCGCAAATTTCCTTATTCCTAAGCTCTATATCAAACTCTTCCAATAAAAGTTTTGCCCTGTCATATTTTTCCACAGACAAATCGCCAAGCTCATAAATCTTTACACTTGCAATACCATCACCATCTGCCTTTATTGACACACTAAGTGTACCCTCGTCAAAGGTATCATTAAGTGTAGGAACAACTGACAGATCCTCCACATGTGCACAAGGAACAGCATACAAAAATACATCTCTGAAAATGCCTGAAAATCTGTAAAAATCCTGATCCTCACACCAGCTGCTTGATGTCCATTTCCAGACTCTGACCGCAAGCTTGTTCTCACCCTCGACAATATAATCATTCAGCTCGAAATCAGACGGATCAAATGTGTCCTCACTGTAGCCGACATAGTGTCCATTCAGCCAGAGTGCAAAACCGCTCTCCACTCCCTGGAACGAAATACACACCCTCTTGTTCTTCATATTCTCAGGAATTGTGAAATACTTCACATAGCTTGCAACCGGATTAAAAATCTCAGGTACCTCGCCCGGCTTGATAAACTCATCAGCCTCCCACGGATATGTTGTATTCGTATAGATTGGCACGTCATAGCCTTCCATCTGGATATGTGCCGGAACCCTGATTTCATCCCAGCCTTTGCAATCATAATCAGCTGCCTCAAAGCCACAAGGAGCCAGGGACTGATTCTTTGCATATGCAAACTTCCATAAGCCGTTCATATCATATCTCAGGCTTGATTTTCCTATAATTTTCTCCAGTTCATTTTTATAGCATACATGATCCGAATGAGCCGCAAGTCTGTTCTGCTCAAATATTTCCGGATTCTTAATGATATTTGAATCAAAATTACTCATATTTTATACACTCCTATCTACTGTATTTATTATTTGATACAGGTCTGTTTTAAACACAAAGCCCTCTTATAAGACGAAGGCAAATAATAAACATTATTTGCCTTCTTGATTTTTAACAATATTATTTTACTTTTATTTAACAGATCCTGTATATCCTGCTGCATATGTTGATTTATAATCATTAAATTGGGCATTTTGACCACGAATGTTTGTCCGTTTCTTAATTACATAGTCATTATAACCATATATAGTACCTTTGTGTTAACATATTCCACACAATTATATGCATATTCAACCATAAATGTACAAAATTATATGAAAACATGTATTTTCTACCATCCCTTTAGTGCAGATATCCTAAAATTCAACAGTTTATGCTCATAATTTTCAGGATTTATCTTCCACTGATATGGCGAAGTGTCCAAAAATTTGCGGAAATTACGGTTAAAAGTTGACTGGGTTGTGAATCCACACTTTTGTGCAATAAACTCCATAGGCTCATTTGTTTTTTTCATAAGCTCGCACGCCTTCTGTACTCTTATCAGATTCAGATACTCCATAGGCGGCATATTGATGTATGATTCAAACAGTCTCCTGAAATGAGTCTCGCTCATGTTGCATAGTGCCGGAAGCTCATCATACCTACGCAGCAACTCTATTACAATTCCCTGCACAAGGAGCTTTATCGTCCTTTGGCAATAAATCTTGTGCTCACTGGTTTCCCTGATTATGGCATTTATATACTCAGCCATAGCCGGGCTCTGATACACGTTGGTCATAAACGCTTTTTTTGATATAGTCGTAACTGCCTCATTCTGGAATGCCGCATTGTTTGGAAACATCTCTTCTATCACAGAATGTATGTCAATAAAAATGTACTCCCAGAAATTCACCACCTGACCATAGCTGACTGTAACATGTGGAAAATTCTCAGGTATAAATGTGATATCGCCGTCATGATACTGGTAAATATCCTCATCCAGATACATATTTCCATCTCCCTCGCGGCAGATGCCGATTTCAAGCAGATTATGGAAATGCAGGTGTAATTCCTCATGACCATACACTCTTTTCCAGGATTCTCCGCACAGCACAAGTGCAGATTCTCCCTGTGGCAGCCCATAAAATCTGAATTCCATCGTGTCTTTTTTTCTTTTCGCCATATATACTCTCCTTTGTAGCGAAATGCAAAATACGCTGCTACTATTATAGCAGCAGCGCACCAATCACTACTTTAATCAAAATCGAACTTGTCGAATCTCTTGTACATAGCCTTGTACTTCTTGCGGACATCCTCGTTGCCCTGAAGCACCTCTTCCTCCGTACCTCTGAACTGGCAGCGGATGCAGCTATAAATACCCGTTTCCTTATTATAAAACATATCAATATCAAGATCCCTCATAAAACATAAAGGACATCTGTAATTTAATTTGCCTTTTCCAAGTTGAGCCATGTTGCAAATACCTCCTTGTCTTTAATCTGTTTCTTGTAACCAAGCTTGAACATTGGAGAGAATGCATATCCTTCCTCAATGTATCCCTCTGCCTTTGCAGATGGTGTGAGTGAAACCTTTGTCTGAATTGCAGGAATTACTGCGCTTACTGCAGTTGCTCCGTCAAGCTTTGCATCACGACACTTGTACTCATAATTGATGCTCTGTGGGTTTTCTCCCTCACATGTAAGTGTGATGCCTGTCATATCCTCAGGATACTCTGTTGTTCCGTAGCATGCTGTGATGTACTCATCGAGATAAACCTCTGCATTTGGATCACTCATGCTAAGGATATTACGCTCAATCTTGATGTTTGATGAGCCCTCCTCAAAGTATTCCTTTGTCTGAAGAGTAAGCTTAACATCATAAAACTCAATATCTACAGGATCAAGTGTAAGGATTCTTGTCTTCTTGCCATCAATAACTTCCTCTGAAAAATGGCTGTGTGTAGGGCAGAGACACAGGTCAACCTCCTCACCGTTGTGTGAAAGCTTGGCACTTCTTACTGTTCCTGCTCCTGCATAGTGTGTAAAGTATCCTGCTCTGTATTTCTCCTGAATAAGGAATGGATAAGATGCATCCTGTACATGCTTTGTTCCGATTCCTACCGGCCACTCAAGCTTTGCAACGTATGGACGAAGGTCTACGATTGCTCCACCCTGATCCATGTTTACGCATGCTCTCATGTATGGGTCACAGTACCAGAAGAGCTGCTTGTCTGAGCCGTAAAGGATATCTCTCCATGGTGCACACTCAGGCTCATTGTAGTTACCTGCGTTGACCCCCTTCTTCTCTCTGAAATAATCAGCGAACTCTGACATTGTCATGTCAATGAGTTTACCCTCTTTCTTTAACTTGCCATAGTAATTACATCCGTCTGTGTATGACTTTAAGAGAAGCTCATATGGCTGCTCCCAGCGTCCCATCTTGTTCATCCAGCCAGGTCCTACGAACATCATGTTGTATGAATATCCGTTATTATATTTTGCAAGGTCTCTGTACTGGTCGATGAGGTTGTAAAGATATGGATACTCCCATGTCTTTGTATCATAAATCATTCCACGAAGCACGTTCTGTGGATGTGTTCCGAAGTTTGAACCGTTTCCGTCATAGCATGCAATAAGGTCACGTGAGAGATGTGGAATTGCTACGATTCCGCTATCCTCTTCCTTATTTGCTGCTGGCGCATGTGTGTTCTGCTTTGATGGAATCCATGGTGCCCATGGGCCTCCGTCGAAGAGTGTGTACCATGAGTTATTACAGGTGTGGTATGCCTTAGGACCCTCCTCCCAGCATGTTGCAACTGCACATTTTACCATTGGGTATTTTTCTTTGATGTAGTTTGTAAGGTCTGCATCCATATAGTACGAGCCTGTTGACTCAGGATAGAAACCGAATCTGTCATGGAATTTCTCGAAAACATCATTTACGATAGCTTTCTTGTCCTCCATCGAGAACATCCAGATACAGAAATCCTTTGTCTTATACTTCTCTCTAAACTCCTCACATGGAAGTCCAAGGAGTGAAAGTGCTATCTCATCACCGTATTTCTCGTGATCCTGCTTTGCAAGCTCTACTGCCTCATCATTAAAAAGTGAAGCATATGTCATCTGGATTGTGGTTTTGAGCCCCGCCTCATGTGCAAGTCTCTGCTGTGTCTTGAAGATGTCGAGTGACTCTGTGATAAGCTTCTTATCTCCAATATCCTCTTCTTTTCCCTGTCCTGTCACTGTTGCTGAGTACTCAGGCACCATCTCAGGGCGGTGAATGATGTTAACAATAAATTTGTCCATCCGTTGTTTCCTCCATTTGCTTGTAATTTAATTTATTTCTTAGGTACGTTTTTTCGCGCAACCGTTTGTTCTAAGCTTAGTATATTACAGCATTATGATTATGTCAATGTGCAATTTCGACATTTTTAAATTTTTGTTTTCAAGCATTTTTCACAAATAATGGATTGGGTGCGCGTTTTTACGCGCAACTTTTGCACATTTGTTGCAGGTCGGTACGTTGTGACAGAAATTTAAATAAATGTTTTTAATCTTGCGCTTATTATGTTATCATGTAACTGAGATATAATTAATGATTCATTATAAATAGAAAGAGGTGTTTATATGTGTAGTATTGCAATAAAAATACCAGATGAAGTATTATACGATACCAAAATGACCAAAGATGAAGCTAATGCTTTTGCCAAGAAAGCTACTGCTCTAATGCTTTATTTAAAAAACCATATTTCTATTGGATATTGTGCACAGATAGCCGGAATGAGTGAGGAAGATTTCATCAAATATCTAGGCAATAATAATATATCTATCTTCAGTTTTGATGATGAAGCAGAATTTATAGAGGAGATGAATAATGCGTAGGGTAATTGTCAATTCAACACCATTAATTGCATTGTGCAATGCAGACTTACTTAACATTTTAAAAGAAATATATGGTTCAATCATTATTCCTAAAGCAGTATTCGACGAAGTTACAGCAAAAAAGGATTCTGCCTGTTTACAAATCAAACAAAATCTTGATTGGATTACAGTCGAAACAATCACTAACACTGAAGACCGCAAAATGTACAAAGCAAAGCTTCATGCCGGTGAAGTTGATGTTATGATATTGGCACAAGCTGACCCCAAAGCAGACTTAGTTATCATCGATGATAATGCAGCAAAAAAAACAGCAAAATATCTTGGATTAACAGTAACGGGCACCTTAGGTGTTCTTATAAAAGCTAAACAATCAGGGATTATTTCTTCTGTAAAAAATGCAATAATCAAAATTCAATCAAACGGATTTTATATAAATGAAAATATCATTAAACTAGCATTAAAACAGGCAGGTGAATTATGATTAAAATAGCATTCTTTGATGTGGATGGCACCCTGCTTCGGCTGGGACATAAAGAATTATCAGCAAACACTGCTGCTGCACTTAGGCAGCTCCACCAAAATGGCATCATCCTTTGTATAGCTACCGGAAGATGCTACACAGGTGTGCCTCATTTTGATGGAATTGATTTTGATGTCCTGCTCACCTTTAACGGCTCATTCGTCACCAAAGGCAATGATATCATCTTCAAAAATCCTATTAATGAGCACGACAAATATCAGATAATTTCCAATCTAAAGCAGATGAACCGCGCCATTGCAATCAGCAACGAGCATATGATTGTCACAAACGGTACCGACCCTGATTTAGAGCAGTACTTTGCCTTCGGCAGTGAAAAGCTTAAAATTGCTGACAATTTTGACGACATAAGCAAAACTGATATCTATCAGATTATGTGCTCCTGCCAAAAAGATGAGCACTCACAGATTCTATCCGGCGCGCCCCACTCACAGATAACTGCATGGTGGGATAAAGCCGTTGATATTATTCCGCTTAACAGTGGCAAAGGCAATGCTGTTGCTTCAGTGCTTAGGCATTATGGCTTCTCAAAGGATGAAGCAATTGCTTTCGGTGACGGACATAACGATATTGAAATGCTTGAGGCCGTAGGTATGGGTGTTGCCATGGGCAATGCAAAGGACGAAGTCAAGGCTAAGGCTGATTTTGTATGCAAATCGGTTGAGGATGATGGAATATATCATTACTGTATTGAAAACAAACTGATTTTTTAGAGAGAAATACTTATGAACATAGACAACAATTTACGACACCTACTCGAAAACGAAACAAAAATACATCTCGCGGAAATCCGCTTTCTCTACCAGAAGCTCGACAGACAGCTTGGGCTTAACGGTGCAAGGGTTCCTATCACCTTTGGCTTTGATACTGACAGGCTCGGTGCATACACTCCGGGCTTTGGGCAGGATGAAGAAGAATTTCATTTTTCGCTGCTTTTCATCGGCTACTGTGTGGCAAAGCCCTTGTCAAAGGATGACAGGATGGATTTATATAAGCACGAATATGCCCACTATATGCAGTACAATATGGACATCCCGGACAAGTACAACTGGCAGCCCGGCATCCACGGAAGTGCGTGGAGATACTGCTGCTCACTTATCGGAGCAGCTCCCACTCCTTACTACAAAGCCGGTGAAGGACTTATTAAGCACGATTATGATAAGGTTCTCAAAAAGAAAATTACTGACAAGAGTATTCCTATCCGCGACACATATTCACGCGAGCAGGAATACCGCAAAAAGAAAAACAGTACTGTAAAATTTAATATCAATGACGATGTCAATCATCCAAAGTTCGGCAAGGGCACAATTGAACATATCGAGCAGCTCGAAGGCTCAGTTCGGCTGCATGTCAGATTCGGTGAAGATCTTAAGAAAATTGATCAGAAATGGCTGCTTCAGGCCGGCCTTAAGAAAGCCGGCCCCCGATTCTAACTATATCTTATATTTATGTTTGTAACTATTTAAGTTACATTGAGAACAAGAAAATCTACAGCTCAATTGAAATCGTATATGACTTCTCAAATTTCTCACCCTGTGCCAGTGAATTACCATACTCCCTGTCCTTTAATTCTCCGGCAAAGCCTGCTCTGTCACATCGGCCGTACCACGGTTCAATACAGATAAACGGTGCTCCCATTCCTGCCGGTGACCACAGACCAAATAAAGGAGCATCAAAGGACACCGTAAGGTATGGCTTCTTATCCGGTGTACACAGGCTCACCTTTGAAGCCTGTCTGTTTTCTATTATGAGCGCATCCTTATCAAACATATGCTCATCTATCTGACAGTATCCATCCTCATCCACCTTAAGCAGATTGTCATCCTTGTCTAAAAGTCCTCCGTCACAGATAAGTCCGTAGGTGATTGCTTTGTCTGTGTCAAGCTTCAGATAATAGTCTGACTGCTTTCCCTGCTCTGCGACCGGACACATAAATGCCGGATGACCACCTATTGAGAAAAGTAAATCCTTTTTCGCAGGATTTGTCACCCTCCAGGTCACTTTTATCTCACTGCCTGAGAGCTTATAGCCGATTTCGAGCACAAACTCAAACGGATATTTTGCAAGAGTCTCATCATTTGATTTAAGTGAAAACCATGCCTCATCCTTTGTCTGTGACACAAGCTCAAACTCCATATCCCTTGCAAAGCCGTGCTGTCCCATCGGATAATCTGTCCCATCAACGGTAAACTTCTTGTCCTTTAAGCTGCCGACAAACGGGAAAAGCACCGGTGCGCTTCTCTTCCAGTATTTCTCATCGGCATCCCACAGATACTGTGTACCTGTTTCCTTGCCGGTGATGCTTTTAAGCTCTGCTCCGAAGCTGTTTATCGTGAGCTCAAGTGATTCATTTTCCAGTTTAATCTCCATCAAATATCTCCTTTTATATTTTTTGTAACTATTCAGAACCGCCTTGAGAACAAGAAAACCTGTTGCTTACATGCAAGCATGACACATCATCTTTTTGGTTCTCAGTGGTTCTGAATAGTCTGTTTTTAATTACATCACAAGCAGTCCAATAACTCTTACAATAAATGCTGCCACCCATGCAATCGCACACTGCAAAAGCACCACGCTGACTGCCCACTTTGCACCCAGCTCTCTCTTTATAGATGCTATAGCAGCCACGCAAGGACTGTAGAGCAGCGAGAACACCAGAAGAGATGCAGCTGAAAGTGTTGTGAGTGCTGTCGTAACCGTTCCGCCAAACAGTATCTCAAGTGTTGATACCACACTCTCCTTTGCCATGAGTCCGCTGATAAGTGACGTGCATATACGCCAGTCGCCGAGTCCCAGAGGTTTAAAGACAGGCACGATAATACTTGAAATAGCAGCAAGCATGCTGTCCTTTGAGTCTGTTACCATGTTAAAGTGTATGTCAAAGCTCTGTAAGAACCATATAAGCATTGTGGCAATAAGTATTACTGTAAATGCCTTCTGCAAAAAGTCCTTTGCCTTCTCCCAGAGCAGCTGGCACACATTCTTGGCGCCCGGCATCCTGTAGTTTGGCAGTTCCATGACAAACGGCACTGCGTCACCCCTGAACAAAGTCTTTCTGTAGATAAATGCGAAAAGTATTCCGACAATTATGCCAAGGAAGTACAGTCCTCCCATGACAAGTCCGCCATGCTTCGGGAAAAATGCACTAACAAAGAATGCATAAATTGGCAATTTTGCCGAACAGCTCATAAACGGTGTGAGGAGTATAGTCATTCGACGGTCTCTCTCGCTTGGCAGTGTACGTGTAGCCATGACAGCTGGCACCGTACAGCCGAAGCCTATGAGCATTGGTACTATGCTTCGTCCGGAAAGTCCTATCTTACGAAGGAGCTTGTCCATGAAGAATGCAACCCTCGCTATGTATCCGCTGTCCTCCATGAGGGATAAGAAAAAGAACAGTGTCACGATAATCGGCAAAAAGCTTAATACGCTTCCGACACCCTGAAAGATGCCGTCTATTACCAGTCCGTGCAGCACCTCATTCACGCCTGCCGCTGTGAGTGCCTTATCCGTAAGCGCGGTCAGTGCTCCTATGCCCTGCTCCAAAAGCCACTGAAGGCCTGCTCCGATTACGTTGAAGGTGAGATAAAATACAGCAAGCATTATCACTATAAAGCACGGTATTGCCGTGTATTTGCCTGTAAGAACACGGTCGATGCGCTCACTTCTGATACGCTCCCTGCTCTCCTTCGGTTTTACCACGGTGCTCTCGCATATTTTCTCAATAAATGTAAAGCGCATATCCGCAATTGCAGCGCTTCTGTCAAGGCCTCGCTCCTTCTCCATCTGGACAATCAGATGCTCTATTGCCTCTTTTTCATTCTCATCAAGATGAAGCTGCTCTAATATAAGTGCATCTCCCTCGATAATTTTGGTTGCCGCAAAGCGAATCGGAACTCCGGCGAGCTTTGCATGATCCTCAATCAGGTGACTGACCGCGTGTATACATCTGTGCACGGCACCGCCAAAATCATTCTCATCACAGAAATCCTGTCTGCCCGGGCGCTCCTGATACTTTGCAATGTGTATCGCATGGCGCACCAGCTCATCAACACCCTGATTCTTTGCGGCAGAAATCGGTACAACAGGCACTCCTAACAGTCCCTCGATTTTATTTACATCGATTGAGCCTGAGTTTGCCGTCACCTCATCCATCATATTTAGAGCGATAACCATCGGTATATCCATCTCAAGAAGCTGCATGGTCAGATACAGGTTTCTCTCGATATTTGTCGCATCTACGATATTTATTATGGCCTTTGGCTTGTTATCGAGCACAAAGTTTCTCGACACAATCTCCTCACTCGTATATGGGCTCATTGAGTAAATGCCCGGTAAATCTGTGATTGATGTATCCGGATGTTCTTTAATAGAGCCATCCTTTCTGTCCACCGTCACTCCCGGGAAATTACCCACATGCTGGTTTGAACCTGTAAGCTGGTTGAAAAGTGTTGTCTTGCCGCAGTTTTGGTTTCCAACAAGTGCGTATGTGAGCTTCTCACCATCCGGAAGGGGATTGCCACTGCCCTTCACATGGTATTTGCCCTCCTCACCAAGTCCGGGATGGGCTGTGTTGCTTATCTTTTTAGGGCCCTCATGCTTTCTTGAACGGCTGTCAATTAATTCTACCTCAATCTGTGCTGCATCATCAAGCCTCAATGTGAGCTCATAGCCGTGCACCTGAAGCTCCATCGGGTCTCCCATCGGTGCAAATTTGATTACTGTCACTTCGGCCTTTGGGATTACTCCCATATCCAGGAAATGCTGGCGCAGTGCGCCCTCACCGCCTACTGTAAGTATTCTGGCACTCTGTCCTATGCCAAGTTCTTTTAGTGTCATTTTATCGCTTCCTAGTGTATTTATTGATAATTTTTCTCAACTTATCACAGATATCTTACCACAAAGCGTGTGCCACTGCATTCATTTTTTTCATTTAATGTATCTTTTAATATATCTTTTTTACAATCCTCCACCAGGATATATCCATTGTCATGACGCACAATCGCTTCCGCCAGCGAAAGTCCTATTCCGATACTGTCAGCCGGCTGCCCGCTGCCGCTGTAAAAACGCGTGAAGATATGCTTTTTGTCCTCATCACTTATGGTCTCTCCATCGTTTTGCACTGTTATCTCGGCATACATCTCATACCTGTAAAAGCCTATCCTTACCTCACTCTCTGCGTGCTCCACAGCATTTTTTACTATGTTTGTGATAGCCTCACACTGCCAGTATGCATCAGCATGTATACAGGCATCCTTATCAGAGCCTTCATCTATGGACAGCCTTATGTCTCTCAAATCGCAAAGTGCCATCACATTGTCAGCTGCCTCAGACACAATTTCAGACAGCAGCGTATCCTTCTCATCAAACTCCACAACATCCGCTTCAAGCCTTGAAAGCTTTAAGATAGCCTGCACCATATGCGATATATTATCCACATCGCGCTTTGCCCTGCGCATTATCCTGTTTCTGTTTTCAGATGCCATATCAGGATTTCCTTCCAGATTTTCCAGATTTATCGAAAGTGATGTGAGCGGTGTCTTAAGCTGGTGCGATATGTCAGAAAGCGCATCCTTTAGCAAAAGCTTGTCTGCCTTTGCATTTTCCGCAGACTCCCTCAAATAAATTGCTGTCTTGTAAAGCTCTCCCTTTAGTATAGAAATCTCTCCCTCTGTGCTATCTGCCATAACAAGTCTGTAGTCTCCCTGATTTATGCGGCGTAGATAATCCGCAGCCTGTCTGACCTGTCTTTTAAAGCTAAATCTTATAAGCACAATGTAAATGCAAAAGCCCCCTGCAAAAAGCACAACAAGAAATATGTCTAGCCAAAGCGCTCCTTTAAGCGCTTTTTCATTTGACAAAACCGCAGAATCCTTTTCCATATCAATGCCGTATTTTTTTAAGAGCGTCTCTGCGCTTTTTAAATTTGTATAATCGCTGTCGAAGCTGCTGTCATTTAGAATCCCGGCTATGCTGCCATCTGATACATCGGGATATTTTTCATGAATAAGCGCACATAGCTTAGCCACTGTGATGTTATAGTTTTTCGTATATGCCCTGTACTGGAAAAAAACGGTAAAAGCCATAACCGTCACACATATACATGTATAAATTATCGCAAAATACACAAAATGTTTTCTGTTCTCTAAATTATATTTCTTCTTTCTCATGCTTTCCCCCGGGAACCGGCTCTGTCGGCCGATACTGTTTAAAGAGCTTCATCTGAATCAACACGATACCCGATTCCCTTCACAGTCTTTATCACATCCTCACCAAGCTTTGCCCTGATGCGCTTCATATAGACAGTCACGGTATGGTCATAGACATCGTTTCCTGTCGCCTCCCAGATGCAGTCAATCACGGCATTTCTGTACACAGCCTTGTCGTGATTGGTAAAAAGCAGATCAAGTATGCGGTTTTCAAGACTTGAAAGAACAATCAACTGTCCAGCCCTTCTTGCTTCCTTTTTGTCCAAATCATAGCTTATGGTTCCTGCGTGTATGACAGATGAGCTGTCATCACTTTTCCTTCGTAAAAATACGCGGTTTACCCTCGCCACAAGCTCCCTTACGGAAAAAGGCTTTGTGATGTAATCCTCCGCTCCAAGCTCAAGTCCCTTTACTATATCATTTTCCTCATCCCTTGCGGTAAGAAAAATCACCGGTGTTTTTTCTTTTTCCAGCCTTTCGCTGTAAAAATCAAAGCCGTTCCCATCCGGAAGCGACACATCAAGCAACACAAGGCCGGGGTGCTCACTCAAAAGTGCCCCAGCCTCCTTTAAATTGCCTGCTGTCAAAAGCTCATATTCAGGTTCTGTAAATGTATCACACAGTCCCTCTGTTATTCCTCTATTGTCCTCTATGAGAAGTATTTTTTTCATATCAGCTCCCGCATTTTCTACAGATTTTCATTCTTGATTGTCTCAATAATGTTATTGTGTCTAAGCTTCGTCATTGATAGTTTCATGATAGCATAAATCAGCATTATTACAACCACTATACACAATATAATTGCTTTATACGGTGGCTTATAAATGATTGCGCCACCCATCCTGTTCATAATAAAACATAAGAGATAGTTTATTAAAATACCAAGCGGTACGCCTATTACAAGTGCCTTCACAGATATAAACACACTCTCGAGTCTGACCATTCCAGCAAACTGCTTATCTGTCATTCCAATGCTTCTTAGTGTAGCAAACTCGCGGCTTCTAAGCTCCATTCCGGTGCTTAAGGTATTGATGATATTTGTGATTCCTATTAAGGCAATGACCACAATAAGTCCGTATGCAAATACTCCAAGCAGTGTAAAGAGTGATTTTTCATCGCGCATCTGCTTATCCATATTGCTGACATAAAAACTAATCTGAGAATACTCAGGATTTTCTTCCGTCTCCTTTTCTAATGTATCCTGATATTCATCTGCATTTTCTGCAACCACATATGCCGAATATATCGCATTCCCCGGTTTGAGCTCATTACCGCTCTTGCCGTCAGCCCATAAGCTTTCAAAGCCTTTTTGGTTCATAAACAAAAGCGAGGTATTGCCGTAGCCATTATAACATGTTGGTACCTTGTCTGTAACACCTGCAATAGTTACATCTACAGTTTTTCTGACACCGTTATTTATTGTTTCCTCGTCAACGTATCCACTGTTATCCTCCGTACTGCTTTCAGTATCACCTTCCACAGCATTGTCATCAGAAGAAGCATCATCATACACATTGTAGCCGCACCTGATTGTATCTCCTGCTTTATATTTGTACAGCTCCATCTCTTCTTTGACGTATTTCGAGCTTTTCTCATTATACACATCAAATGTGCATTTATTTACAAGAATTGCTCCTGTATCTGCATTTTTTACGCCTGCGTCAGACGCATACTTATCATACGATTTGTCATTTAAAACCGTGATAAAAAACTCTTGTGAGACATCCTCTCTGTCATCATAAAGCTGCCCGCAATACTCTCCATATTCCTTTGTATACTCCGGCTTATCTACATCAAAATAATAACCTGCTCCAACCAGATAATCCTTTGCTCCTTCAATGCCACTCAAAAGCTCAGAGAGCTTTTCAATATCAAGGTCCTTTTTACATGACATATTTATTCCAATATTGTAATCTACTGATGCATATGACATCCCAACAACGCTAAAGGCCATAGACATAAAGTATGATATCACAATAAAGGTTACTGAGCAGATAACAATAGACGTCACTGTAGTTCTGTACTTTTTTTTGTTTCTCTTTATATTCTTATATGAGATAACGCCTCCAATGCCCCAGATTCTGCCTATAATAGCCGGTGTCTTAAGCTTTGCTGACTTTATTTTAATCTCCTTTGTGTTTCTTATTGCTTCAAGCGGTGTGACCTTTGCGGCCCTTCTTGCACTGCCTGTTGCTGAGAAATAAATGGTTGCTATACTCAGTATCACAGCAAGAATAAGTGCAGGCAGTGATGTGTGAAAGCTCAAAGCAAAGTTAAGCCAGCCTGCTGACAGCGCATTTACCACCTTGACAAGTATAAACGATGCCAAAATACCACTCATGGTACCTACAGGAATACCAACCACTCCAAGCATTGCTGCCTCTGTCTTAACGCTGCTTTTTATCTGGCGCCTCGTAGCACCCACGCTTGCAAGCATGCCATACTGCCTGATTTTTTCAGTGATTGATATGTTGAAGCTGTTTTTGATACAGTACACTGATGTCAGTATAATTATCAAAGCCACAACAGCGGCCACTGTAAACAGTGCTTTAAATGTGCCGTCAATCGGGAAAACACACTCATAGCTTATAAGGAAGCGATTTATATATATATCATATTTTGCATTTTCCATCTCTTTAAGAAACCTGTCGCTCTCCTCAGCAGACATTTCAACAGATGAATTATTTGATTTCTCAAACAGCTTTTCATCCACACCAATTATATCTGCAGTCACAGCATCCTTATTTCTTAAAGCCTTTTGAGTGTACCTGCTGTACACTGTGAGCGTAGTGTCAGCTTCGTTAACCTCACTCTTTGTGCCGTTATCAATTGCTGCCAGCTCATCAGAATATGTGACAAATGTATATCCGGCGGCACTATAGTCCTCCATTCCATAGCCCGGTCTTTCCATGATGCCTACCACCTTGTAGCGCTTTGTCACAGTATCGGTAAGTGTCTCTGCCTCATGCTCATATGCGATATTTTCCCATATGACACTTTCGGTGTTTGAATCATATCGCTTTCCGATATCAAGTGTTATCTCATCTCCCACCTTTATGTCGATTCGTCCGTTTGTCTTTAAGTGCCTTGGAATGACTATCTCATCCTCATTTTTTGCCATGCGCCCCTCTATCAGGTTAAAGCAGCCTTTCTCAAAGCCTGCCTCATCTGTTGCCATGACATAAGCATACGGCTTATCCTCATTCTTGCAGCCGTCTAGCTTTGCAAAGCCCATTCCCATTGTCTCAAATGTGCTTTCAATATTTCTGTTGTTTTTAAACTCCGAAAGCTCAGACATTTTCACATTCGAAAATTTCACATGAAAGTCGCCGCCCTTTTGCTTCTGGTATTCAATCATACTGTACTGAAAGCTTGACACAAGTGTGACAAGCGCCGACAAAAGCGCTGTTGCAAGAATTATTCCGACTATCGTGACAATAGTTCTTTTCCTGTTGAGCTTTAAGTTTTTTAATGTGAGTGTCTTCATCAAATTCATCTGATTTTACCATCCTCTATCATTATTGTGCGGTCAGCCGCTTTTGCAAGCTCCATATTGTGTGTAATCATAATGATTGTCTGGTTGAGCTCACGGTTTGAGGTCTTTAAGAGATGCATAATCTCGTTGCTTGCCTTGGTATCCAGGTTTCCGGTCGGCTCATCCGCTAGCACTATAGACGGTCTCGTAATCAGGGCTCTTCCTATAGATGTGCGCTGCTGCTGTCCTCCTGATAGCTCATTTGGCAAATGAGTACGTCTCTCTGTAAGTCCAAGGCGCAAAAGCATGTCATCCATCTGTGCTTTTTCCACCTTTCTTCCATCAAGCTCCATCGGAATTGCCATGTTTTCCTCCACATTTAATATAGGTATCAGATTATAAAACTGATAAATGATACCCACCTGTCTTCTTCTGAATATGGCAAGCTCATCATCATTCATTGCAAAGATATCAGTGCCGTTTATATACACCTTTCCGCTTGTTGGTCTGTCAACACCTCCAAGCAGATGAAGCAGTGTGGATTTTCCGGAGCCGCTCGCCCCGACAATTGCCACAAACTCTCCCTTTTCCACGCTCAATGACACATCGTCCAGAGCCTTGACCTGATTTTCTCCGGCTCCGTATATTTTTGATAAGTGTTCTACTCTAAGCAGTTCCATTTAATTCTCCTTTTCTTCTCTATGCATTTTTGAGTGCTGTGCGGTCTGCCATCTAAAGTGCAGCCGCCCCGCGATACAAGTGTATAATACATTATGTAAAGTTACAGGTAGGTTACTTTTAAAAAATATTACAGCATAATATAAAAACTCCGGTCAGAACAAAAAGTTTTCTGTGCCGGAGCTTATATGTTTTATGTTATATGTTTTATATCATATGTTTTATAATTATCTATGCCAATAATTATTTCTGCTTATATGAAGACAAAAAGTCTGCAAGTTTGCCTGTGGCATCCTTTAATATCTCTGTTCGAGGCAGATATACCACTCTGAAGTGATCCGGCTTATCCCAGTTGAAGCCACCGCCGTGGATTATGAGTATCTTCTTCTCACGAAGCAGATCGAGTGCAAACTGTTCATCGTTTGTGATGTTGAACCTTGCAGTATCAATCTTTGGGAATATGTAAAATGCTGCCTTTGGCTTTACTGCCGAAATTCCCGGTATATCGTTTAATGCCTTGTAGACGTACTCTCTCTGCTCATAGATTCGTCCGCCCGGCACAATATACTCGCCTACACTCTGATATCCGCCTAAAGCTGTCTGCACTATCGACTGCGCCGGAACATTCGAACAAAGACGCATGTTTGAGAGCATGTTGAGACCCTCGATATAGTCCTTTCCGAGCGCCTTGTTGCCGCTTAAAACCATCCATCCGATACGATAGCCTGCTATCATATGTGACTTAGAAAGACCGCTGAAGGTCACACAGAAGAGGTCCGGTGCAAGCGACGCAATAGACACATGCTCATAGTCATCCATCACCAGCCTGTCATATATCTCATCCGAAAAAATCATGAGCTCGTGCTCTCTTGCCACATCAACTATCTGCTGCAGCACCTCCCTTGGATAGAGCGCTCCCGTAGGGTTATTAGGGTTTATTATTACGATTGCCTTTGTCTTGTCTGTAATCTTCTTTTTGATATCCTCTATGTCCGGATACCACTCTGACTGCTCATCACAGATATAGTGCACTGCCGTGCCTCCCGCAAGTGTAACGCAGGCTGTCCAAAGCGGATAGTCCGGTGCCGGCACCAGCACCTCATCACCATTGTCAAGAAGCGCTGACATGCTTAAGTTTATAAGCTCGCTGACTCCGTTTCCGGTGTAGATATCCTCAACCGTCACATTAGGAAGCTTTTTGAGCTGTGCATATTGCATGATTGCTTTTCTTGCAGAAAAAAGTCCCTTGGAGTTGGAATACCCCTCACAGTCCGTGAGCTGGCGAGACATATCATATATCACCTCATCAGGTGTCCTGAAGCCAAACGGCGCAGGGTTTCCTATATTGAGCTTCAACACATTTGTGCCGTTTTCCTCCATGCGGGCCGCCTCATCCACCACCGGTCCTCTTACATCATAAAGCACATTATCTAATTTTCTGGATTTTCCAAATTCTCTCATCCTGACAATCTCCTTTTATTTTCGTAACAATTCCTGTATCCGTAATCATATCCTGCTAGCCTAAAAGCTCAAAAACAGCCTCAGCGTCAAATACCACCTGCTTTACCTTATCAACCTCTATCTGATAAAGTGCATTTGCTGCCAGATGCTCTGCAGCCTGCTCGAGATCTCTTATGCCCGATGTGTTCTCGTGAAGCTTAATCACTGCATCAAGTCCGTCCTCTGTGAGAACGCACTCCTCCTCCTTCATTCCCATTCGCTCAAATACCTTGCGCAGGGCAAATCTCTGGAAGATGACCTTCTTCTCTTCATCGGTATAGTCCGGAATATCAATCACTGCAAAACGTGACATAAGCGGTGCAGAAATCTGGGATTTATCATTGGCTGTTGCAATCGGATATACTCCGACGGTCGGCACCATACACTCCATATAGTTATCTGTAAAGCCCAGATTGTCAAGCAGTGTCAAAAGCACATCTGCCGGATTTCCGTTGCCGTTTTTGCTTGAGGCCTTGTCGAGCTCATTGATGATAAATACAAGATTTGACTCTCCCGCCTGTGAAAATGCCTCCATAATGATTCCCGGCTTTGCGTTTGAATAGATTCTTGAACTTCCTGTGAGCTGCTCTGCATCATTTATGGAGCTCATATCGAGTGTGGTCCATGGAAGCTTGAGTATACGTGCAACAGCATATGCAATCTGTGACTTTCCGGTTCCTGCCGGTCCACAGAGCAGCAGTCCGTAGGCAGGAAGTGTATGAGTCCTGTTTATCTGGATAATGGTCTCAATGATTCTCTGCTTCACGCTCTCCATACCATAGAGCTCCTCATCGAGTATGCGCCTTGCCTCCACAGGGTCAATTGCCTCAAAGTAATTTCCCTTCCACTGGATATTCATCATGATGGAAAGTGCTCTCTGTGCATGGCGTCTCTCCTCAGGTGATACCTCGCTTGAACGCGCAACTGCCAGATTTCTTCTGGCCCACAGCAGTATATTGTCAGGCAGTGTACGGCCTGCACAGGTCATGAAATCTGTGATGCTCTGTATACTGGTGAGCTTCATGCTGTCGCCCTCTTCCTCGTAATCATCGAGGTCAGGTTCATCCTCAGGCATGGTGCTGGCAAAGAGCCTTTCCATCATATACTGCAGGAATCCGTCCTCTGCAGACAGCTTTGTGCCTCTGCCGAGAGCCACCTCCCTCACCCTGTATACTGCGTATCCGTCAGGTGTATTGGCTCCTGAAAGCTGTACCTTTATGTGATTTTCGCCAAGCCACTTAAAAAGGCTGACGAAGCGGGAATCAATGCGCAGGATATCTGCACTGGTCACCCCATCACCATCCTCAAATTCAAAGGATGTACGCTTTATCGGATTTGTAAACATACCGAGCGCATGATGCGCCCACTCCTTTTGCTTATTGTCTATCACAACAATCGGTTTATCGGCCGATGCCTTTGTCTCTGTCGAATGAAATGTCTCATATGTACACTCCGGATGCTCGTTTGCTACCGGTGTATCGCTAAAATCAAATACTGGCATTTTTATTCCTCTCTTTTCGTAATTGTATTCTTTATCATACCCTGTCAAAGGCTATGTCCTGTACCACCTCGCCCGCGATGATAAGTCCTGCCACTGATGGTACAAATGCAAGGCTTCCTGGAATATCCCTGCGCTCTGTGCACTTGTGTTCGGCACCCGGCGGGCAGATGCAGTTGCTTCTGCAGCTTATAGACATATCCTCTATCGGTCTTGTAGGCTTCTCCTCAGAGTATACCACCTTGAGCTTTTTCACGCCACGTTTTTTAAGCTCACGGCGCATGACCTTTGCAAGAGGACACATGCTGGTCTTATATATATCAGCCACCTTAAATGCACTTGCATCCAGCTTATTTCCCGCTCCCATACTGCTTATGATAGGGACATTTTTCTCCTGTGCCTTCATGACAAGCGCAATCTTTGCTGTGACCGTATCAACCGCGTCAACTATATAATCATACTCTTCAAACGGAAATTCATCAGCATTTTCCGGCAAAAAGAAGCACCTGTGCGTCACGACACTGACATCAGGATTAATATCATGAATCCTCTCCTCCATCACATCTGTCTTGTATTTTCCTATGGTCTTTCGGGTTGCGATTATCTGCCTGTTTAGGTTTGTAAGACACACCTTGTCATCATCGATAAGGTCAATCGCTCCCACGCCGCTTCTGACTAGTGCCTCGCAGACATATCCGCCCACTCCTCCTATTCCAAATACTGCGACTCTTGCGCCCTTTAGCCTATCCATCGCCTCTTTTCCAAGCAAAAGCTGTGTTCTTGAAAACTGATTTAACATTTATTTCTCCTTTTCATCCCTGACCACGCCGACACCGGCAGAAATCAGGAGTCTTACTGTATCCTTAAGCATGCTCCAGTCAGCCTTTGACAGCTCATCGGCAGCCTTTATCATCTCAATGAGCTGCTTAAATGACATCTGGTCAAGGTTCTCAAAATTGGAGTCCGATGCTATTGAAAAAAGCACATTTACAAACTGCTTTCGCTGCGCCTCATCCATGCTGCCTATCCAGTTTCTGAGTGTCTTGTCAAGGCGCACACTGTTTTTGTCCAGCCCATCCGCCTTTATGATACTTCCGCCCATTATCTCCCATGAAAAAGCATCATGCTGCAGCGGCCCCGAATTACGGCTTCTTACCACCTCATAATCGTCCACATGTTCAAGCAATAAGCCAACAATAGACGACTGTGGCAGAAATGTCTCTATTCTGTCAAAAATTCTTTTGTAGCCTGCCGTATATATCATCTTGTGATTGAAGCCCGGCCCGTCAAAATTAAACACCTTAATAATGACATCCTGCACCTCTTTATCCACATGCATGGCGGCAAACACTGCCAGATTTCCACCCTTTGAGTGCCCGCCTATCCACAGCTTTCTTGTATTGATGCTTTTATTGTTGATATTTTCATCATCTAATAAAGCTTTATCATTTATGACCCTATCATCATTGCATATATATGCTGCCACCTGCTTTAAATATTTTTTCGCCTTGTTCTGTCCCGGTGTCTCATCGAGATAGCTTAGATTAAAGTTTTCCTTCCAGCCGACCACGGAATGGTCTGTACCACTGTAGGAAATGAAATATGTGCCGTCAGGCAGTTCTATCGTAACCGCAGAAAACTGCGACTCCTCTTTTTCACTTATATCGTATATATAATATCTCAAAATACAGTCAGCATAGCGCCTTGAGTGCGCCAGCTTTTGAAGCAGCCTCGCGGAATGGCGGAAAAGATTAGGCATCTGCTCAATCTCATCATCACTATGATCCGCGCAGTAAAGACTTGAAAGCTGTTTTATCGTAAGGTATGACTTCTTTGCATCCGGCATATATGGCTTCATCTGCACATAAATAAGCTGTGAAAAAATCAGTCCGTCCACCTCATTTACATGCACCTCATCAAAGCCTATGTCTCCACGCCAGTCAATATAATCCATGATATCTGCCATACAATGCCCTCCTGAAATATATCTGTCTTATTCATCATAGTGATCTAGGAAGCTGTGCTTTATGCCATCCTTTTTATATGCTACAACCGTAGCCAGATTTACATTCTCCACGCTCTTAAATATATTTGCCTCGACAAAAGGATTCACCTTTTTAAGATTAGCGATGAGCTGCTTTATCTCAACACGCTTTGAACGGTTTTCCTCATTATTGCAGGTGGTACAGGTATCTGTAAACTTGCAGGCACACTGTATGAAATGCAGACCGTTGTAATCACGCCATGCCTTGATATCGTCCTCCCTGACCAGGTAAAGAGGCCTGATAAGCTCCATGCCCTCAAAGTTTGTGCTGTGAAGCTTTGGCATCATGGTCTGGACCTGGGCACCGTAGAGCATGCCCATAAGGATGGTTTCAATAACATCGTCATAATGATGTCCTAAAGCGATCTTATTACATCCCAATTCCCTGGCGTAGCTGTAAAGGTAACCACGGCGCATTCTGGCGCACAGATAACAGGGGGATTTTTCTATGGTAAATACAGCATCAAAGATGTCAGACTCAAAAATGTGGACCGGAATTCTCAGTTTCCTTGCATTTTCTTCGATCACATGACGGTTATCCGGGCTGTATCCCGGATCCATGACCAGAAATTCTACTTCAAATGGAAACTTATTGTGAAGCTTTAATTCCTGGAATAATTTTGCCATAAGCATAGAGTCTTTTCCACCTGAAATACAGACAGCTACCTTATCTCCTTCCTTTACCAGCTCATACTGTTTCACTGCTTTTGTAAATGGAGACCAGATGGTCTTGCGGAATTTTTTCCGGATACTCTGTTCCACCTGATTTTTAATATCTTCTGCTTCCTGTCTGCGCATCTCTTCCCGCAGCCACGCAATATATCCGCCTTCCAGGCTGTAAGCGCGGTATCCATCTGCTTCCAGTTCTTCTGCTGCTTCTATACTGTTGGTTCCATGACTGCAGAACAATATCACTTTTTTGGCTTTTATGATCTGTGGATTTTCTTTCAGATCTTCCTGTAAAATGTGAATGGCTCCGGGAATGGTTCCATATTCAAAATCCCGGTCACTTCTCATATCGATCAACTGATAACTTCCCTCAGGAAGTTCATTCAGTTTCGCTACGTTTATTTCCATGTTTGTATAACACCTTTCCGCTTTTGAAATGGTCACACAGGCCGTCAAATGACCTGTTTTTGCACTGAAAGTAATATAACACGAATTTTCTTTTGCTTCAAGTATGTTGCATTTTTTATAAAAAAACTGACAGTAAAGGGTTTTCAGTACACAGATAAATACTCTCTCAACTGAAAGGGCTATACAACCGGCAAAAACCACCGTACCACAGGGGACGGCGGTCTTTGAAATATACCTTTATTCCGTTTTAAGCAGTCCTGCGTCCCGA
>ERZ791614.144-NODE-144-length-52633-cov-4.947354_pt1 | contig 52633 bp, 44 predicted proteins | sample MGYA00510274_ERZ791614 | MGnify/ENA primary metagenome ERZ791614 (study PRJEB30046, sample SAMN00715221) | human gut metagenome | study: EMG produced TPA metagenomics assembly of the A metagenome-wide association study of gut microbiota in type 2...
GCATAGATTTTGACGACAAAAGAAAAGCCGCCGATGGTTTGATCTCTACAATCAAGGCCACCAGCGACCGTGTTCAGATAGAGTGGAAAATCTGACATTTCCGCTCTATCGCCCCTCATTTCTATTTTATCTTGTTTGTACCCCTTGTACACCGATGTTTGAGTTGAGCAATCTATCAATGTGCTGGCGGCAGTCGCTTTCGCTATTCTGCCTGTCAGGATAAAAGAATTGGTCTACGGAAATGTCCAGCAAGGTGACGATTTGGTAAAAGGTATTCAGACTTGGATGCTGACCCCGGTTTTCAAAATACATGATAGAGCGTGGGGTACGGTCTACAAGCTGTGCAAGATATTCCTGCGTCCAACCTTTTGCCTCTCTCTTGCGCTTGATCTCCCGGCCTAATGCGTGGAAGTCAAGCCGTCTTTCGTCTTGGTACATTCTCATATCACCCATATATTATTTTACATTTCGTGTTTGATTATGAGAACGAAACACAATTTTATGTTTTGGTAGTATTTTATTGTCCCTTCGGGGCGCGCGACATCATTGATAGTCCGAAGGGACGGCGGTATAATAAAAGCGAATTTCATATACGTTCCACATTAAGGCAGTAAACTTTGTCATTAAGGAGGTGTTCACATGGCAACATTACTAATTGTGGAAGATGATAAGCAGACCAATGAAGCAATTTGCGAATATCTAAAATCAGCGGGACATAAAATTGTTCCTGCTTTTGATGGCTTGGAGGCTCTGACAATCTTTGAGCAAGAGAATATTGATCTTGTAGTGTTGGATATTATGCTCCCCAAAATTACGGGACTTGGTGTACTTCACGAATTGCGGAAAAAGAGTTCTGTCCCTATCATTATGCTTACAGCGATTGAAGATGAATACACACAGGTAACAAGTTTTGATGAACAGGCCGACGATTATATTACAAAACCTTTTTCTATGGTTCTGCTTGGCAGAAGGGTTGCTGCGCTCTTACGCAGAAGTGGGAAATGCGCCATATCCAACATTATGGCTTTCGGTGATGTTCAAGTTAATTTCTCCGGCTACACAGCCAGCGACCAAAACGGGAAAATAGATATTACTCCCAAAGAACTTGATTTGCTGAAACTCCTCGTAGAGCATAAAGGGCTGGTACTTACTCGCTCGCAGATAATGGACGAATTATGGGGATATGACTGCTCGATTATAGATAGGACAATCGACACCTATATTAAAAACCTGCGGAAGAAGCTACGCCTTGATTGCATTGTGACCGTAAAAGGGATTGGCTATAAATATGAGGTAACAGTATGAAAAAACTGAAAATATTTCCGAAAACATTTTTATATTCTCTGGCAATTATGCTGTTGATCGTAGGCGTTGCCCATCTGATTTTATACTTGTTACTGCCACAGATGGTTATAGATTTTGTTCCCAGTGAAGCGACTGGAAATGTTAGCCTTACGATTGCTGGAAAATATGAACCAGCAGGGCTTATGAAATCGGCTATGTTACGGGCCTTGCCGCTTTCTGTAATCTGCTGTGTTTTTCTCTCCGTCTTGTGTGCCTATTTCTTTTCTAAGGGTACAACATCTTCAATCCGGCAGCTTTCAAAAGCGGTAAAGAAAATGTCTGAACTGGATCAATCAGCGCAATGCCTTATATCCTCGCAAGATGAATTAGGGGAGCTTGCCAACGATGTGAACCAGTTATATCATCGTCTGCTGTGCATGATTGAAAACTTGGAACTGGAAAAAGAAAAGACAAGCGAAAATGAGCGGGCTAAAATTGACTTCCTGCGCTCTGCGTCACATGAATTAAAAACGCCAGTAACAGCCCTTAATGCCATGCTGGAAAACATGATATTAGGTGTTGGGCGCTATCAGAATTACGATGACTGTTTGCCAGAGTGTAAAGCCATAACAGAACGCCTTTCAGAAATGATACATGAAATTTTGGAAACATCGAAATTGAGCGTTTCTACGAAAAATGCAGTACCAATCAAAATCAATGTGTCGGAACTGCTGGCCTCTTTATGTGAGCCGTACCAACTGATAGCCACTACACATGGCGTCCAGTTTCATTTGAAAATAGACGATGCGGTTTCTGTTGAGTTGCCTATCCATGAATTTAGCAAAGCACTTTCAAATATCCTTGGAAATGCAGTCGCTTATACTCCTAATGGGAAATGCGTATCGGTTTATCTGCGAGCTCACATGATTGTGGTAGAAAATGAATGTACGCCCATTAGCAAAGAAGAATTACCGCACTTGTTTGAACCATTCTATCGCCCTGATTTTTCGAGAAATCGGGAAACTGGCGGAAATGGCCTTGGCCTGTATATTGTCGCTACAATTTTTCAGACGTTGAACGTGCCATACTCCTTTGTTCCGATGGAGCAGCCGCAGGGGATGCGCTTTACAATTCAATTACTGTAAAATTAAAAAACTTTCCGGATCAACATTCCCCGGAGAGTTTTTTTAATTTCACTTTCGTTTCATACATCCTCCACATGACGCAGATATACTATGCCCGTATCTCGGATACCTTAGATTACAAAAATGGAGGTAATAAAATGAATTGTCTAAAACGTGCATACTTGTACGTCACGCGCAAAAAGGGGAAAAGTATTTTGCTTTTCCTGATTCTGCTGGTAACTGCCACTTTTGTTTTGAGTGGGCTATGTATTGGAGATGCCACAAGACAAGCGCAGATGAACTTGCGGAAAAATCTTGGCGGGGCCTTTGATATGACTATCAACTATTCCGAAGATAATCCATACTATCGTCAAGAAGAGTCTGAAAATGATGATGGAACAAAAGATGTTCTCATGTATTCAATGAAGCAGGTATCACCAGAAATGGTAGCAAATATTCGGAATATAACAGGCGTAAAATACTGTGATGCTTCCACAGAAAATTTGTATGACGGACTTCTGCCTATCCCTGGGACTGTGCCAGTGGAAGAAAAATTTAGCCATTGTGTAACAGGTATTGGGGTCTGGCGTTCCTCTGAACAGAATTTTTTCACATCTGAAAAGCTGACCTTAATCGCCGGAAGGCATATTGCCGAGAATGATACGCATAGTGCAATTATCAGCGATGTATTAGCAGAGAAAAATCAGATTAAATTGGGGAATACTTTCACAATTACGGGTGGCTCAAGAAAAAAAATCTCGCTTGAAGTGATCGGGCTTTTTCATGCAAATGTAACTGAGAAATTAGGGGACGCCGTCACAAGCTACGATAAAATCCAAAATCACATCTTTACAGATGTTGCATCTGCAATCGAGGCTGAGAATAGCGTTGTAGTACAAGGCTTTGATGATGTTAAAGTCACTGTAGATGACCCGGAGAACTTGAAGCAGATTATGGAACAAGTAAAACATCTGCCGGGATATGAAGAAAATGTCTATACGATTGCCGCAGATGATGAAGCCTATCAAAGTGCGGCCGCTTCACTAAGTAGTTTGGATGGACTTGTTAAATGTCTGCTAATTGGCATAATTGCTGTGAGCATTATCATCTTAGCCCTTATTTTGACATTATGGGGAAAGACCAGGGTACATGAAACGGGTGTATTTCTCTCGTTAGGAATAAAAAAGGGGAATATTCTTGGACAATATATCGCAGAAGTTCTTCTGATTGCAGTATTCGCTTTTGCGGCATCAGGCATTACCAGCAATATGTTTGCTGCCACTGTTGCAGATACGCTCTTACAGCAGACCGTCCAAAGTAATAGTCTACAAGATAATGCCGAGGACGATACAACGATGAAAAGCATTGACATGGGTCCAATGCTGGAAGATGAAAAAGCAGTTTCCCCGGATATTCAAATTTCTGTTGGAATAGAAGATATGTTACTGCTTTACCTCATTGGATTTTGCATTATCGTCATCTCTGTAACCATATCTTCGGTCAGCATTATGCGTTTGAAACCGAAAAATATTCTAAATAGTATGAGTTGAAGAAGGGAGGAAATCAAATGTCAACTTTAGCCTGCAACAATGTTGCTTATGCCTACGAAAAAGGTAATGGCATTTTAACAAATATTTCATTTTGCTTTGAAAGTGGGAAAATGTATGCGATTTTAGGCCCATCGGGCTCTGGAAAAACGACGCTTCTTTCCTTGCTTGGAGGGCTTGATACTCCAACAAAAGGAAACATTCTGTTTGATGATACCGACATTATGCAAACGGGACTTGAAGATCATCGAAGAAAACACGTTTCGCTGATTTTCCAGAACTACAATCTTATTGACTACATGACACCGATTGAAAATACAATGTTGGCGTCAAAGGTTGACGCAATTCCTATTCTTCGGCGTTTAGGATTAAAGGAAAATGAATTGCGGCGTACTGTATTAAAATTGTCTGGGGGACAACAACAGCGTGTAGCGATTGCCCGTTCATTGGCTTCTGATGCGCCTGTTATTCTGGCCGACGAGCCAACGGGAAATTTGGATGAAACTACGGCGGCTGAAATTACGAAAATCTTGAAAGAGAGCGCACATGAATACAGGAAATGCGTGATTATTGTGACACATTCCGACGAGGTAGCGAGAGCTTCCGACTGTGTTTTAGAAATCAGACACGGAACATTGAAAGAGAGAAAATGAGATGAAGAAAGTTATACTAATTTTTGTGAGTGCTTTACTTTGCACCTTTATTCTCGCAAGTTGTACTCCCCATGAAAATCAGAAAGCGAATACAGAAGATAATTCTAACGACGTTATTTATGACTATGAAATCCCGGAGGGTGCAGACATTGATATTGATGTAGACTACACTCCAGCAGAATAAAGGGTGGACGTTTCATATCTGCTCCATATTGTTTCCATATTCATACTATTTAGCGGCATTACCATGAGCGTAGTGCCGCTGAATGTTTATATTTGAATAAACACGGCGGCCCATAGGAGGGTATTTTGCCGTGTCTCGTTTGCTTTTTCAAAGCTCACATGATCTACATCAGTTAAAAAAAGCATTGCTCCTCCTCCGGGCAAGTATAACATTGCATCGGCATTATCGTTCCATGTAATTCAGTATAATAATGGCTGTTCTTGGCGCGCCAGTTTTCCCTCACGGAAATCTGGCGTTTTTTGTTGCCATTTTTTCGGAGATGACCCGGTTGTCTGCCGGTGTCGGTCTCCGCCTCCATTCGATTCACCCGTCAATCACCCGTGAATCGAAATGGAGGTACATAATGAAGAAAATTAACCTTCGGGAACTTTATCCTGATGTTTATACAACAGACTTTTTTGTAGATGTGACAGAGGAAGTAATGGAGACTATTCGAGCAGCTGAACGTGCGGAGGCTGCGTATGAGCGAAAGATGTATCGTTATAAAGCACAGTATTCTCTGGATTGCGAGAATGGCATTGAAAATGCGGTGCTATTGAAGCCGCAAACACCGGAGATGCTTCTGGAGGAAAAACAGTTTCAGGAGCAGGTCTATGCCGCTGTGATGAAGCTGCCGGAGAAACAGGCAAAGCGAATTTATGCCCGATACTATCTGGGAATGACGGTAAATGAAATTGCCGAAGTAGAAGGTGTAGACCCAAGCCGTGTCCGAGACAGTATCCGCCGTGGATTAAAGCAGCTTGTAAAATATTTTTGATAAAATTTCATTTGATGCGCCTGTTTTTTGCCTTTTTTGTCAGTGTTAATAAGAAGGACAAGTTTTCCTCCTTCATAAGTACATTGACAATCGAATAGACAGCACAACAGGTACATAACCCATGTACGAGCGAATATGAAACGCCGCGAAGATGGAGCAGTCAGGGAGGTGATGAAAGAACTGCTTCGGAGCGATCTACGATTTCATAAAACGGATTGTGGCAGATTCATGCCAAAACACCTCGCGGAATAGTGATGTGTGAACAGTAACCAAAAGTTTGACTTGATTCGAAAAAGTATATTGAGTATATTGCAAACAAAAAATGCATATGATATAATGCCAGTAGGCAAAATGATAAGGTTAAATTCATTTATAACACAGCAAAAGCCCCAGAGTTGCGACCTCTGAGGCTTTTTTATTCCGTTTGGGCAGGGTGGCTTATTCCCCCAGGCTGGCTACCAGCTGCTATTTTCTATCCAACCATTTGCAAATGTAGTAGGCGATTACACTTGCCAAGATAGAAAGCATAAATGATAAGATCATATCCATTTACAACACACCCCCTTTCTGCACCTGTCTAGGGGTGGTAGCTCAACTATTATATCATAGAACAATGTGTACAGAAAGACTATACTTGAAATATATACTGGGATAGTGGTGTGTGAACAGTAACTATGTTACAATTAAGTCTGTAATTATTATTAGTCTTTGACATTCCCGCATCTTTTTGATACTATAGAATCAGTAAAAAACTAGCAGACCTCCCATGGGAGAAATCCTATGGGAGGTTTTTGTAACGAGGTGAGGTGTATAATGAAAAAAGAAAACAATTCTGCACATAACCATAACAGAGGAAGCTTTTCCGGAAGGATTGGTTATGTGCTGGCAGTTGCAGGTTCTGCAGTAGGACTGGGAAATATCTGGAGATTTCCATATCTTGCAGCGAAATATGGAGGCGGAATTTTTCTGCTGATCTATATTCTTCTGACAGCGTCATTTGGTTATGTACTGATCATGTCAGAAACAGCCCTTGGACGAATGACCAGAAAGAGTCCGGTAGGTGCATTTGAGCATTTTGGAAAAACGAAATCATTCAAAATCGGCGGATGGTTAAATGCAGTGATTCCAATGCTGATCGTTCCTTATTACAGTACGATTGGCGGATGGGTAATTAAGTATCTTGTGGAATATTTCAAAGGAAATGTCCAGGCAGTAGCGGAAGACGGATATTTTGGAAACTTTATTTCCGATTCCTGGCAGGTGGAACTCTGGTTTCTGGTATTTGCGGCGCTTGTATTCATCATCATTCTCGGTGGTGTACAGAACGGTGTAGAGAGAATGTCAAAGATCATGATGCCGGTTCTGGTAGTTCTGGCAGTCGTAGTTACAATCTATTCTGTCACACGTCCGGGCGCTGTTGAAGGTGTGAAATATTTCCTGATCCCGAATGTGAAAAATTTCTCCTGGATGACAGTAGTAGCAGCGATGGGACAGATGTTTTATTCTTTGTCCATTGCAATGGGAATCCTGTATACTTACGGTTCCTATGTCCGTAAAGATATGGATATCGAGAGGTCTACCACACAGGTTGAGATTTTCGATACAGGTATCGCAATCCTTGCGGGATTGATGATTATTCCGGCGGTATTTGCATTCTCCGGTGGAAATCCTGAAACACTTCAGGCAGGACCATCTCTGATGTTTATCACATTGCCAAAAGTATTTGCAAGTATGGGATTTGGTACTGCAACAGGAATCGTATTCTTCATACTTGTATTACTTGCAGCTCTGACAAGTGCAGTTTCCCTGATGGAAACCAGTGTTTCCACATTCATGGACGAACTTCACTGGAGCCGTAAGAAATGCTGCGGTCTGATGGTTGTGATCATGATTGTACTTGGAACCGCATCTTCCATGGGATATGGACTTCTGGATTTCATTCGTATTTTTGGAATGAACTTCCTTGATTTCTTCGATTTTATGACAAACTCAGTAATGATGCCGTTGGCAGCACTTGCAACCTGTATTCTGATTCTTCGTGTTGTTGGTATTGATGGAATGGAAAAAGAAATTGAACAGTCTTCTCCATTCCGCAGAAAGAAACTGTACAGGGTATTTATCAAATACTTTGCACCGATTTGCCTGATCATTATTTTGCTGAGTTCTATTGCAAACGTTTTGGGAATTATCAGTATGTAAAAAATATATGACTCTTTTTACAAAGAATGCAGCATGGATCAACTGCAAGACAAGAGAAGAAGCAACTGCACAGTTCACCAGGAAGAATGGCTGGCAGGCAAACATGGCAGGAAATCTGCCAATGAATGTGTGAAATGTGGTAAGTGGGAAGAAGTATGTCCGCAGCATATTAAGATTAGAGATGAGCTGGAGAAAGTTGCAGCAGAACTTTTGGGATAAATTGCTATAGATAAGAGTAGAAAAGAGGAGTGAAACATGAAGTTCGATAAAGAAAAAATGCGCTTATACGCAATAACGGACCGTCACTGGCTTAATGGGCGGAGCCTTAAGGAAGTGGTAAAGGAGAGTCTGGATGGAGGCGTAACCTTTCTGCAGCTCAGGGATAAAAATTCAGATGATGAAACTTTCCTGCAGGAAGCAGCTGAACTTCAGGAATTATGCAGAGATTATAAGGTTCCTCTGATCATAAATGACAATGTGGAAATTGCTTTGAAGATGAATGCAGATGGTGTTCATGTAGGGCAGAGTGATATGGAAGCAGGTGCTGTGCGTGAGAAACTTGGACCGGATAAAATCCTGGGAGTTTCGGCACGAACGGTAGAGCAGGCATTGCTTGCACAGGAGCGTGGTGCAGATTATCTCGGGGTGGGTGCAGTATTTGCAACCGGCTCAAAAGCAGATGCGGCAGAACTTCCTCATGAAACACTGAAGGCAATCTGTGAAGCGGTATCTATCCCTGTGGTAGCAATCGGGGGGATCACAGCAGAAAATATATCTCAGCTAAAGGGAACAGGGATTTGCGGTGTGGCAGTGATCAGTGCCATTTATGCTCAGAATAACATTAAAGAAGCAGCAGAAGAACTGAAAGAGGCAGTAGATAAGATTGTATGATAGCAGAAATGAGAGGAAGACAATTATGAGAACTGCACTGACGATCGCAGGAAGTGATTCCAGCGGAGGCGCCGGAATCCAGGCAGATATTAAGACAATGATCATAAATGGTGTATATGCCATGAGCGCCATTACCGCATTAACTGCACAGAATACAACCGGTGTACAGGCAATATTAAATGTAACACCGGAATTTCTGGGGCAGGAATTGGATTCTGTTTTTCAGGATATTTATCCGGATGCGGTAAAAATCGGAATGGTATCAGATAAAGATCTGATTCATGTAATAGCAGAGAAACTGAAACAATATAAAGCGGAAAACATTGTTGTGGATCCTGTTATGGTTGCAACAAGCGGTGCCAAGCTGATCAGTGATGATGCAGTGGAGATATTGAAGCAGGAACTGTTTCCACTGGCTGATGTGCTTACTCCGAATATTCCGGAGGCAGAGGTTCTGGTTGAAATGTCAGTGACCAATGCAGAGGAAATGATAGAGGCTGCCGGAAAGATTTCTGAGACATATCATTGTGCAGTACTTTGCAAAGGCGGACACAGCATTAATGATGCAAATGATCTGCTTTACTATGATGGAAAATATTGCTGGTTTGAAGGAAAGCGTATCGATAATCCAAACACACATGGAACAGGCTGTACGTTGAGCAGTGCCATTGCTTCCAATCTTGCAAAGGGATATGACCTGCAGACTGCTGTAAAACGTTCCAAACAGTATATTTCAGGAGCACTGGCGGCAATGCTTGACCTGGGAAAGGGAAGTGGCCCTATGGATCATGGATTTGCAATCCGAAATGAATATGTGAAAGAAAGTGAAAAGTGAGAATAGCTATGGAAGACAACAAAAAGAAAGGCCTCGGAATGGTTCTGGAAGGTGGAGGTATGCGGGGACTGTATACAGCCGGAGTTCTGGATGAGCTGATGGAGCAGGGGATTTATGCAGATTCTACAGTTGGCGTTTCCGCCGGTGCAATTTTTGGATGTAATTATAAGTCCCGCCAGATTGGACGAACCCTTCGTTATAATACTAGATTCTGCAAAGACAAAAGATACATGGGACTGAAAAGCTGGATCACTACCGGCGATCTTTACAGCAAAGATTTTGCATATGGGGAGGTGCCCTGGAAGTTGGATGTTTTTGACACAGAGACATTTGCCAGATCCCCCATGAAGTTTACGGTTGTATGTACAGATATTGAAACAGGAAAGCCCTGCTATCAGGAATGCAGAATGGGAGACAGGCTGGATGTGGAATGGATGCGCGCATCAGCTTCCCTGCCACTGGCCGCCAGACCGGTAAAGCTGAATGGAAGAATGTATCTGGACGGAGGCATCTCAGATCCGATACCTGTAAACTGGATGCTTTCACAGGGGTATGAGAAAAATGTGGTAGTCTGTACCCGTCATCCGGGATACAGAAAAGAACATAATAAGCTGATGCCGCTGCTCAGACTGAAGTTCAGGGAGTATCCGGAGCTTGTAAAGCTTCTGGATGAACGTCATATTCAGTATAACCGTATGCTGGATAAAATCGCATATCTGGAAAAAGAGGGCAGGATCCATGTTATCCGCCCGGACAGAGACATCAGTGCAAAACCGGTTGAGCGTGATCCCGCCCATTTAAAGGAGATTTATGAGGTGGGACGGAGAGTAATGAAAGCTGATATGGAGAAACTGAAGGCGTATTTGGCAGAATAATATAAAAGGGATATTTTCAGAAACGTTATGTGACTGAAGATATCCTTTTTTCTTTAAACAGATGAAATATAACAGTATAAAACAGTTGACAACAGTTACATACTGTTATATACTGTTTGCAGATGGAGGAGAAACATATGCATATAATAATCAATAATTCATCCATGGTACCTATTTATGAACAGATCATAGACCAAATTAAGTCTGCGATTATCAGAGGAGAGTTACAGCCGGACACTGTATTACCTTCAGTACGCAGTCTGTCAAAGGAACTGAAGATCAGTGCCCTGACTGTGAAGAAGGCCTACGACAATCTGGAAGAAGAGGGATTTACCGTCACTGTTCATGGAAAAGGAACCTACGTTGCAGCCACAAATAAAAACCTGATGAGGGAAGAACAGCTCAAAGAAGTAGAACATGATCTGGAGCAGGCAATTATGAAGGGCAGAAGAAGTGGACTGGACGATAAGGAAATCAGAAATCTTTTTGAAATGATCATGGAGGACTAAGATATGTTGAAAATTAGTCATTTGCAGAAAAATTACAGAGGTTTTTCGCTGGACTGTTCTATGGAAGTACAGCCTGGGATGATTACAGGACTTATTGGAAGAAATGGTTCCGGGAAATCCACCACATTTAAAGCTCTGCTTGGCCTGATTCATCCGGATGGCGGAGAGATAGAGGTCTTTGGGAAAAAGGCAGAAGAGCTTAAGCCGGAGGATAAGCAGAAACTGGGAGTTGTTTTTGCAGATTCAGGCTTCAGTATGTATCTGACAGCAGCGGGCGTGGCAAATATCATGAAAAGCATATATCCAGATTTTGACAGAGAGAAATTCCTGCAGCAGTGCAGAAGATTCAATCTGCCCACAGACAAGAAAATCAAAGAATTTTCCACTGGTATGAAAGCAAAGTTTAAAGTACTGGCAGCATTAAGCCATAAGGCAGAACTGCTGATTCTGGATGAGCCCACAGTTGGTCTGGATGTGATTGCCAGGGATGAGGTGCTGAACATGCTGAGAGAATATATGGAAGAAAATGAAAGCAGTTCTATTCTGATCAGTTCCCATATTTCATCAGATCTGGAGAGTCTTTGTGACGATTTTTATATGATCCATGCCGGAAAAATTATCCTTCATGAGGATACAGATGTACTGCTGTCAGATTATGCAGTTCTTAAAGTTTCAGAAGAAGAGTATGAAAAACTGGATCAGCAATACCTTATTAAGATCCGGAAAGAGGCTTATGGATACAGATGTCTGACAAACCAGAAACAATTTTATATGGAAAATTATCCGGATGTTGTAATTGAGAATGGAAAGATTGATGATCTGGTAGTGATGATGGAGGAACAGGTATGAAGGGATTATTTGTAAAGGATATAGAACTGATGAAACAGCAGAAACAGTTTTTTATCCTGGTTATTGTAATGGGAGTCATCCTGAATCTGGCAGGAAGCGGAAGTATCAGTTTTGCTACAGGATATTTTACGTTTGTCACAGCAATTTTTGCCATTACGACTATAAGTTATGATGAGTTTGATAATGGTCTTGCATTTCTTATGACCTTGCCGGTTACCAGAAAACAATATGTGGCAGAGAAATATCTGCTGGGAGCAGGGCTTACGGCTGCAGCGTGGGGAATTACAACGATAACGGGAGTGATCTGCAAAGGCGTGGCAGAGCTTCAGGGGGACCTGAGTGAGACTATCATCGACAGCCTGATATACATTCCACTGGCACTTCTTATGTTGACGGCATCACTCCCGCTTGTAATACATTTTGGAGCGGAAAAAGGACGTTATATTGCAATGGTCATGTGGGCTATTATAATTGCCGTAGTTTATAGTCTGATAAAAACAATTGGACTTTCAGCAGACGCAGTCGATGCATGGCTGAATGGACTGAACCGGGGAATGGTATTGGCCGGAGTTGTATTATTTACAGTAATTGTATATATGGGGTCTTTTTGGATTGGTGTCCGGCTTATGGAGAAGAAAGAATTCTGATGTGTCTCGAATATGGTTGTAATTATAAAAGCAGTGTGCTAAAATTGTATCAGCGTAATTGAATAAGCTGTTAAGTGAACATTATCATATGCAGATTTTGTGTATGGTAATGTGAGAGGGAATCAGGTGAAATGCCTGAACGGTTGCGGCCACTGTATACAGAAAAAAGCGGGATTGTAATATGTCATTGCATAAATATGTGAGAAGGCGGAATCCGGCTGCCAGAGAGTATCTGGAAATATTTCTGATACAACATTCATGAACTGCTGAAGCATGGATGTTGTATCAGTTTTTATTTTGTGGAAACTTTCTGTGATCTGTGAGTCAGGAAACCTGCCTGACAGTGTAAAGAAGGAGCTTCCGTAAAAAGTATCCGTTATTTTTATCACTTCTATTTTACTTTTTCTGAAGTTCCATCTTTTCGGTTACACGAACAAGTAAACGACATATACGAAAAGAGAGGAAGTCAAATGAAAAACAGGTATTTATCTACAAGAATTATGGCAATTATGATGGCAGCAGCTATGGTAGTTTCCGCAGCTCCGGCAGCTTTTGCAGCAGAGAGAGCAGACTCTGAGACGATCAAAGAGGACAACCAGCCGGCAGCAGATGCAGATGCAGACGCACAGGATTCAGCAGATGCAGATAAAACAGCAGACGCAGAAGGTACAAAGACAGAATATCCTCTGACCATCACAACCTATGATTATGATGGAAATGAAATTGAAACAACCTATGAAAAGGCACCGGAGAAAGTTCTTGCTGTATATCAGGGAAGCATTGAAACTATGCTGAAACTTGGACTGGAAGACCGCCTTGTAGCTACAGCGGGTCTTGATAATGAAGTTCCGGATGATCTCAAAGAAGCATTCTCTAAAACAAATTATCTTGATGAATTTACCCCATCCCTTGAGACTGTAACGATGTTGGAGCCAGACATGATCTTATCCTGGAGTTCCCTGTTCTCTGATAAAAACCTCGGAAATGTAACAGACTGGATCGACAAAGGCTGCAACACCTATTACAACACAAACACACGCCCTGACGGAGACAGAACTCTGGAAAATGAATTTACAGATATTTTAAACCTTGGAAAGATTTTTGATGTACAGGACAAAGCACAGGCAATCGTAGATGATGCAAAGGCAGTGATCGATAAAACTCTTACAGCAACAGCAGATGTAGAAGAGAAACCAAGCGTAATGGTTCTGGAACCTCTTGGAGAAGATATCACAAACTATGGTGCAAAGAGCCTTGGTGGAGATATGGTAACACAACTGGGTGCGACTCTGGCAAACCCGGATGCATCTACAGTTGGAAAAGAAGATATTATTGCAGCAAATCCTGACGTAATTTTTGTAGTATATATGCCATATGCAGGAGATGATCCAGAAACAGTTAAGAATGACCAGCTTGCAGTTATTCAGGATGACGAAGCACTTCAGAGTCTTGACGCTGTAAAGAACGGTCGTGTTTATCCGATCATGCTCAGCGAGATGTATGCAAGTGCAACACGTACACAGGATGGAATCGAAACATTTGCAAAAGGATTATATCCAGACGTTAATCTTGACTGATTGAGGAAAATACAGTGAAAGAACAGGTTTCACAGACAAAAAAAGGCAATGTGTTCAGAGCATCCATGTATGTGGCAGTCCTCATCGGGCTTGCCGGATTTCTTATTTTTTCCATACTTGCGGCGATTACTTTTGGTAATGCTGATCTGTCGCTGAAGGATGTGTACAGTGTCATTGTTTATAAATTATTTCATATAAAAAGTCTGTCTGCCTATGCAGAAGGTGCAATTCACGATGTTGTATGGCTGATCCGACTGCCCAGAGTCCTGTTGGCTCTGGCAGTTGGAATGGCTCTTTCTGTATGTGGCGTAGTAATGCAGGCAATCGTGCAGAACCCGCTGGCAGATCCGTATGTACTTGGTATTTCATCCGGTGCATCTCTTGGTGCAACACTGGCGATCATGCTTGGAATCGGAAGCTTTCTTGGTGGAAACTCTGTCGGAGTTACTGCTTTTATTGGCGCGATGATCACCTCCTTTGCAGTTATTGCTATTGCAAATATGGGAGGAAAGGCAACATCAGCTAAGCTGATCCTTGCCGGAATGGCGGTCAGTGCGGTGTGCTCTGCTTTTTCAAATTTTGTTATTTACATTACGAATGACAAAAATGCAGCTACGGAAGTTATGAAATGGAGCATGGGAAGTCTTGCAGGGGCAAGCTGGGCCAGAGTAGGTGTGATGCTTCCGGTTACTCTGATATGTGTGGTCATCTTCTGGACGCAGTATCGAAACCTGAATCTGATGCTTCTGGGAGATGAAGTTTCTATCACACTTGGAACAGATTTACACAGATTGAGAACATTTTACCTGATTGTTGCTTCTGTGATGATTGGATTTGCCGTATATTGTGCTGGCGTGATTGGATTTGTAGGACTTGTGATTCCTCATGTAGTCAGAATTCTGTTTGGAACTGACCACAGAAGATTACTTCCACTGAGCGCACTTCTTGGCGCGTCTTTTCTGATCTGGTGTGATGTGGCATGTCGTGTGATCCTGAAGAATTCTGAGATGCCGATTGGTGTGCTGGTATCAATTATCGGTGCTCCATGCTTTATTTATCTGCTTGTGCGGAAATCCTATGGATTTGGAGGTAGCAAGTAATGAAGATCACTACAAAAGATATTCAGGTTGGATTTCACGCCCGACAGATATTAAAAGGCATTTCCATAGAGTCACAGGACAAAGAACTGGTAGGAATCATCGGGCCAAATGGAAGCGGAAAGTCGACGTTGTTAAAATGTATCTACCGTATTCTGAAGCCAGATGCAGGTGCTGTTTATCTGGATGGAGAGGAACTTCATTCTATGAGTGTCAAGAGTTCTGCAAGGAAAATGGCGGTTGTGGCACAGCATAATTACTACAATTTTGATTTCACAGTGCGAGAGGTTGTTCTTATGGGACGAGCACCTCATAAAAAAACTCTGGAACGGGATAATGCGAAAGATTATCAGATTGTGGATGAAGCATTGAAAACAGTGCAGATGGAGACGTTTGCAGACCGCACATTCTCGACTCTGTCAGGTGGAGAACAGCAGAGAGTAATTCTGGCAAGGGCACTGGCACAGCAGACACCTGCACTGATTCTTGACGAGCCGACGAACCATCTGGACATTACACATCAGATCATGCTGATGGAACTGGTAAAGAAGTTGAATGTGACAGTTATTTCCGCTATTCATGACCTGAATATTGCTGCGGCGTACTGCGATAAGATTTATGTGCTGAAAGATGGGGTACTGGAAAGCTATGGAACTCCACAGGAAGTACTCACTCCGGAGCTGATCAAAAGGATTTACAAGGTAGATTCGGAAGTGGTAAATGACAGCCGCGGGAAGATGCATATTCTATTTTTATAATATGATATCAGGGTCAAAAGGTCAGAAAGTCGTTCGTGCTTGCACGATAAGACTTTTGAGCTTGGGACTCGCCAAACATGAGAAAGTAGCAATTTACGTAGTAAATCAGAGGATTTCGAATGTTTGAGTATTGACAGGCCAGAGTCAGGAAAATTTTTGACTCTGGCCTGCTATATATGGAGGAAAAAGATGAATAGGATAGGAATTTTGACGTGTATTCATTCTAATAATGTATGCGCCAGAGTCGGATGCCTGGCAGCATTTCAGAACAGAACTGATTTCTTTCAGGATTATCCGGAAGATACCTGTCTGGCAGCAATGATGACCTGCAATGGATGCAAAGACGCCAACCTGACAGACCCCATAGAAGACAAAGGAATCCTGGAAAAGATAGACAGACTGGTCAGTGAAACAATCAGTACCATCCACGTTGGTGTCTGTCGTCTCCCGGATGGAAAGCATGAATGTCCAAGGATGACACAGATCTGCAATATGATAGAAGAATGTGGAATCAAAGTAGTCAGAGGGACACATAAGGAATAAAAAAGTTTCTATACAATTTATAAAATAAAAAAATATAAAATGCCTTGAATATGGAGCTTAAAATTAATTGTGATATGAAATAAATGAACGTATAATAGCAGAACTCTATTGGATTTCTCTATATCAGTATGTTAAAATAATTAACTGATAAAGCTGACAGATAGAACGTTAAAAAATATATACTGATTATTCATAAGAAAAAAGGAGTTCTAAATATACTATGGAGAAACTTGTTGTAGGTATCCTTGCCCACGTAGATGCAGGTAAGACTACGTTGTCGGAGGGGATTTTATATTTAACGGGAAAAATCCGTAAGCTGGGGCGTGTGGATCATAAGGATGCGTATCTGGACACTTATAACCTGGAGAGGGAGCGTGGAATCACGATTTTTTCCAAGCAGGCGGAGTTTGAATTGGGAAACAGGGGGATAACTCTGCTGGATACGCCGGGACATGTGGATTTCTCGGCGGAAATGGAGAGAACACTGCAGGTTCTGGATTATGCCATCCTTGTGATCAATGGAGCGGATGGTGTGCAGGGGCATACTATGACCTTATGGAGACTTCTGGCAAGATACCAGATTCCGACGTTCCTGTTTATCAATAAAATGGACCAGGATGGAACAGATAAAGAGAAACTTCTGGCAGAATTAAAGAAGCGATTAAGTGATAATTGCGTTGATTTCACCTGGGAAAAATCAGATCTGCAGTCTCAGTTTCTGGAAGATATTTCCGTCTGCGATGAGGAACTGCTTGAAAAATATCTGGAAACAGAGAAAATATCAACATCAGATATCCAAAAAGTAATCAAAGAGCGAAAACTTTTCCCATGTTTTTTCGGTTCTGCTCTGAAAATGACAGGTGTAGAAGAATTCCTCCATGGACTGGAAAAATACTGCGAGACACCGACATATCCGTCTGAGTTTGGTGCAAAAGTATTCAAGATTGCCAGAGACGATCAGGGCAACCGTTTAAGCTATATGAAAATCACCGGAGGAACATTGAAGGTAAAGGAACTTCTGACAGATACAGAGAAAGCGGATCAGATCCGTATCTATTCCGGTGCGAAATTTGAGCTTGCAAAGGAAGCTCCTGCAGGAACTATCTGTGCAGTAACCGGTCTTTCCCAGACACATCCGGGACAGGGCTTTGGGATTGAACGGGAATCTGAGATGCCGGTTCTGGAACCTGTCTTAAATTACAGAATTCTGCTTCCTGAGGACTGTGATGTTCACCAGATGCTTAAGAAACTCAAAGAGCTGGAAGAGGAGGAACCGGAGCTTCACATTGTATGGAACGAACAGCTTGGAGAAATCCATGCCATGCTGATGGGTGAGGTTCAGATCGAGATATTAAAGCATCTGATATGGGAGCGTTTCCATGTAGCAGTAGAGTTTGGCACAGGAAATATCGTATATAAAGAAACAATCGCAGAGCCGGTAGAAGGGGTGGGTCATTTTGAACCGCTGCGTCATTATGCAGAGGTACATCTGCTTCTGGAACCGGGAGAGCCGGGAAGCGGTCTGCAGTTTTTTACTGCATGCAGTGAGGATGTGCTGGACCGTAACTGGCAGCGACTGATCTTGACTCATCTGGAAGAACGGGAGCACCCGGGAGTATTAACCGGTTCTCCGATTACGGATATGCAGATCACACTGATCACAGGGAGAGCTCATCTAAAACACACAGAGGGCGGCGATTTCCGGCAGGCGACGTACAGGGCTGTGCGCCAGGGATTAAAGAAAGCACAGAGTGTCCTGCTTGAGCCATATTATGAGTTCAGACTTGAGATTCCGGGAGATATGATCGGGCGTGCTATGACTGACATTCAGAAAATGAATGGAACCTTCCAGCAGCCGGAAGCAGATGAGGATGATATGATGGTTCTGAAAGGCAGTGCACCGGTATCAATGATGCGAGATTATCAAACCCAGGTAACCTCCTATACAAAGGGACGTGGCAGATTATTCTGTTCATTGAAGGGCTATGCACCATGTCAGAATCAGGATGAGATTGTAGCGGAGATTGGATATGATTCTGAACGTGACCTGGACAATCCCACAGGTTCTGTATTCTGTGCTCATGGAGCAGGATTTGTGGTGCCATGGTATGAAGTAGAGGATTATATGCACTTAGAAGGGGTTGACGAGTCTGAGCTGGGAAGTACCATACCGGATAGTGAAGAAAGTATAGCAGGAAACAGGAATAGTAACAATCAGACAGATTCGGGTTATCGTCCACCCAGGAATGCCGGCGTAGGAAGCTATGAGGATGAGGAAGAACTGAAAGCTATTTTTGAGCGCACATTCGGGCCAGTCAAGCGTTACAAAGAACCACAGTTTAAGAGAACATTTTCTTCAAAATCCGACAGCGGAAGCTATTACCGCAACAGTTCTTCTGCTAAGAAGAAAGAAAAAGAATATCTCCTTGTAGATGGTTACAACATCATCTATGCCTGGGAAGATTTAAAAGAACTGGCAGATGCAAATCTCCATGCAGCCCAGACAAAACTGATGGATATCCTGAGCAACTATCAGGGCTTTAAGAAATGTACGTTAATTCTTGTATTTGACGCTTATAAGATAGAAGGCCATGCAGAGGAAGTGATCACTTATCATAACATCCATGTAGTCTACACCAAAGAAGCTGAGACAGCGGATCAATACATTGAGAAAACGGTTCATAAGATTGGCCGGGAAAATCAGGTAACGGTAGCAACATCCGATGGACTGGAGCAGATCATCATCATGGGACAGGGTGCCCACCGTATGTCTGCCAGAGGTCTTCGGGATGAAATAAAAGCTACAGAAAATCAGATCCGCCAGCAATGGCATGAGAAACGTCAGAGCAGTAAAAATTATCTGATCGACAATATTTCTGATGAAATGGCACAATATATGAAAGAGAAACGACTTGGAAAATAGTAAAAGGGAGATGTAGTCATGAAAGAAAAGCTTACACAGAAGGATGTTGAGAAAATCCAGCAGGAGATTGACCATCGCAAGCTGGTTGTACGAAAAGAGGCAATCGAAGCTGTAAAAGAAGCAAGAGCCCAGGGAGACCTGAGTGAGAATTTTGAGTATTATGCGGCCAAGAAGCATAAGAATCAGAATGAAAGCCGTATCCGCTACCTTGAGAATATGCTGAAAACAGCAACCATTGTTTCTGATGATTCCAAAGACGATGAAGTTGGAATGGATGATATTGTAGAGGTATATTTCGAGGAAGACGATGAGATTGAGAAATACAAACTGGTTACTTCCATAAGAGGAAACTCCATGGAAAACCGCATCAGCATTGAATCTCCCATTGGTATGGCTCTGAAAGGTCACAAGGTTGGAGACAGAGTGGAAGTAAAGGTAAATGATAACTACAGTTATTTCCTGGAAATCCGTTCTATTGATAAGACTGGTTCCGAGGATGAAGAAATCCGCGGATTCTGATAATAATACTGTCGAAATATAGGATCCGGATTGATAAAAGAACTATTGTAAGAGATGAACACCGGTTAGTGTCATATCTCCTGCAATGGTTCTTTTTATTTTTATATCAAAAATACGGATGGATTTATGGGAACCTTACACAGAATGAATATGATGACTGGAAATTTTACATGGATTTAACATTCTCATGGGGATGATTTTACAAAGCATGGTTATGATGGGAAACAAGTTAAATAACCATATACTTATGAAAAGGGAAAAGGAGAATAATCATGGATTTATTCAGTATATTAACATTGATCGGAGGCCTTGCATTATTTTTGTATGGTATGAATGCAATGGGAGATGGCCTTGCGAAGGTTTCCGGCGGAAAGCTGGAGAAGATTCTTGAAAATCTTACTTCAAATCCGATAAAAGCAGTGCTTTTGGGAGCAGGAGTAACAGCAGTGATCCAGTCATCTTCAGCTACGACTGTTATGGTAGTAGGTTTTGTAAATTCAGGGATCATGAAATTATCACAGGCAGTAGGAGTGATCATGGGTGCCAATATCGGTACTACGATCACCTCCTGGATCTTAAGCCTGACAGGAATACAGAGTGATAATTTTATCATTCAGATGTTTAAACCAACATCATTTTCCCCTGTGCTTGCGATCATTGGTGTGATTTTTATTTTGTTTATCAATGATTCAAAGAAGAAAGATATCGGAAGTATTTTTATTGGTTTTGCAATCCTGATGTACGGTATGGATATGATGAGTTCTGCTGTAAAACCCCTTGCAGAAGTGCCGGAATTTACAAACCTGTTACTTAAATTCTCAAATCCGTTGTTAGGTGTTATAGCAGGTGCACTTCTTACTGCAGTGATCCAGTCATCTTCTGCATCCGTAGGTATCCTGCAGGCCCTGTGTCTTACAGGTGCAGTACCGTTCAGTGCAGCAATCCCGATCATTATGGGACAGAACATCGGAACCTGTATTACTGCAATCCTTTCTGCAATCGGAGCCAAGAAGAATGCAAAACGTGCAGCAGCAGTACATCTGTATTTCAACCTGATCGGTACGGTTATCTTTATGACTGTATTCTATCTTATAAATGCAGTTGTTGGATTTTCTTTCTTCCATCAGGCAGCAACACCGGCAGGAATTGCTGTTATCCACAGTGTATTTAATGTTACTGCAACGATCATTCTCCTTCCTTTTGCAAAGGGACTGGAGAAACTTGCCTGTCTTACAATCCGGGACAAAAAAGAGGATGTTGTTGTTTCAGCAGAGGACAGAGAGTTTATGATCCTGGAGCCTCGTTTCCTGGAGAAACCGGCATTTGCAGTAGAGCAGAGCCGCAATGCAGCAAGAAAAATGGCAGAAGAATCCCACAATGCACTGTTTACAGCACTGAGTCTGGTGGATAAATACAGTGAAGAAGGCGTAGAACGTGTGGAAAACATGGAATCCAAGGTTGACCGCTATGAAGATGAACTGGGAACTTATCTGGTGAAGCTGAGCCACAAAGATATCTCAGAAGCAGACAGTCACAGCCTTTCCATTATGCTTCACTGTATCGGGGATTTTGAACGTATTTCCGACCATGCTGTAAATATTATGGAATCAGCACAGGAGCTTTATGAAAAAGGACTGAAATTTTCCGAAAATGCAAAGAAAGATCTGGAAGTGCTGGGACAGGCAGTAGAAGATATCGTAAATACGGCATATGAAGTTTTTGACAAACAGGATATGAAGCTTGCGGAGAAAATTGAACCACTGGAAGAAGTGATTGATGAACTTTCCAAAGAAGTAAAACGTCGTCATGTACAGAGACTGAGAAACGGTGAATGTACAATAGAGATGGGATTTATCCTTTCGGACATTACAACCTGTCTGGAACGTGTGGCAGACCATTGTTCCAATATTGGAGTCTGTGTGACGCAGGTGAATGAAGATCTGTATGATACTCACAGTCATCTGAATATCGTCAAGAGCCATCCGGACGAAACATTTTATCATGAACTGGAAGACGCACGAATCAAATATCAGCTTTCATAAAAATAAACAGGTAGATGACAAAATTCCATTGCCGCAGGCAATTTGGAATGAATTTTGGCAACGTTACTGAGAACGAAGTGAACAGTAACGGATGATGCTATCCGCATGATCAGGAAATCCGGGCACTCTGAAGTATCTGAGAGAGATATTTCAGAGAAAATGGCCGGATTTTTGCTTTAAAGAAATGAAGCAGATGCCGGATATTTACTTGTACAGGGATAAAAAAATAAGTATACTGAAAAAAGAAATACACTTGTGACGACAAAGCAGGTGATAAATAAAGGGGAGGCAAAGCAGAATGATCTATTGTGTAGAAGATGAGCGGAATATCAGGGAGCTTCTTATTTATACACTGGAAACAACAGGATTTAAAGCCAGGGGGTTTGGCAATGGCAATGAACTGATGAAAGCGCTGAAAGAAGAGATACCGGAGCTGATCCTGCTGGATATCATGCTTCCGGGAGCTGATGGCTATACCATTCTGGAACAGCTGAAAAGTATGCCATCTGTAAAGGATGTGCCGGTAATTATGGTTACTGCAAAAGAAGCGGAATTTGACAAAGTAAAAGGTCTGGAAGGCGGAGCGGATGATTACATTACCAAGCCTTTCGGTATGATGGAATTTGTTGCCAGAGTAAAAGCAGTTCTCAGACGAAGTGCCCGTCAGAATGAAGACAAGGAACTGCATTACGACGAGCTTTATCTGAATGTAGGACGTCATGAGGTGCATTACCGGGAAGAAAAGGTCGATCTTACCCGAAAAGAATTTGAACTTCTTCAGTATCTGCTGGAGAATAAAGGACTTGTTATGACAAGAAATCAGATCCTCTGCCATGTATGGGGATATGACTTTGACGGTGAAACCAGAACTGTGGATGTCCATGTGAGAACCCTGCGTCAGAAACTTGGAGAGGCAGGAAATCTGATCGAAACGGTCCGGGGTGTAGGATACAGGATCGGCGCATAACAGATAAAACCGACGAAAACAGGAGTGGAAAAATGAAGCATAAAATATTCAGTCACACCAGTTTACTTATCATTTTATCCGTAATACTTACATTCCTGGCAGCAGGAACTGTCATGTATAACAGATATGATATTTATATGAAACAGGGTGTCAGAGATGAAGCCGCATATATTAAAACAGGTCTGGAAGAAGACGGAGACGTTTTTCTCTCAGACAGGGTCGGAGACGCCACCAGCAGCAGGATCACTCTTCTGGGAAAAGATGGTCAGGTGTTGTTTGACAGTATTGAGAATCCGGAAGAAATGGAAAATCACAGTAACAGACCGGAATTTATTGAAGCTGAGAAGCAGGGATCCGGTGAGATGGTCCGCTATTCAGACACCTTATCAAAACAGACGTTTTACTATGCTGTAAAATTAAAGGATGATCAGGTTCTGCGAGTAGCCAGGACTACAGACAGTCTTCTGGTAACAATGTTAACCAGCTTTCTTCTGCTTGGCGGACTGGTATGCGTGATCCTTGTAATTGAACTTTTTCTTGTGCAGAAACAGACCAGAAAGCTGATAGAGCCTATCAACCGGATTGATCTGGAACATCCTCTGGAGCATGTATGCTACGAAGAATTAAGGCCATTGCTTTTTCGTCTGGATCAGCAGAACAGACAGATTCAGAAGCAGCTGGAAGATCTTAAGAATGCAGAGAGTGCAAGAAAAGAGTTTACGGCAAATGTTTCCCATGAATTGAAAACTCCTCTTATGTCAATCTCCGGATATGCGGAGCTTATGATGAATGGAATGGTACCGCCGGACAAGATGCAGGATTTTTCCGGCAGGATTTTTCATGAGTCCGAGCGTTTATCAAATCTGGTTGCAGATATCATTCAGCTTTCCAGACTGGATGAGAAGAACGGAGAAACTATGTTTGAACAGGTTGACATCGGAGAGCTTGGGGAAGATGTGATCAACAATCTGCAGAACAGGGCAGCAAAGAAAAAGATTAATCTGGAATATACAGGCGGACCTGCACAGATGCAGGGAGTACGCCATGTATTATATGAAATGTTCTACAATATTACAGATAATGCTATCCGCTATACCCCGGATGGTGGAGATGTAAAGGTTTTTGTGGGAAAACTCAATGGGAAACCGTATTTTCGTGTGGAAGATAACGGAATAGGTATTCCGGAAAGCGAACAGCAGAGAATTTTCGAGCGTTTTTACAGAGTGGACAAGAGCCATTCTCGTGAAACCGGAGGTACAGGCCTGGGGCTTTCTATTGTAAAACATGGCGCAGTTTTGCATCATGCAAAGATTCTTCTGGACAGTGAGCCGGGTAAGGGAACGAAGATGGAAATCCTGTTTGATCAGACTAAGTAAAGCTCCTGTGAAGCAGTTATTCGGTGTAGTGAAGCGGATGATTTTGTCTGGTGTTGAAAAGAGAGTGGACAGTATCCGACATGGTTGTTAGAAATGTATAAATTTTGGGGATTGACAGACAAGTGATTATTGGAGAAAATAAAATCAGACAGTTATCCATGTAAAAGCAGGTACAATGGAGGGTATTTTCAGTATGGAAAAATGGAGAAGCATTGCAGCGGGTATGAGCTGTTTGTCAATGCTGTTCGCAACAGGAGCGGTTACTGTATCAGCATCAGATGAAATCACAGAAATTCCGGAACAGAGTATTGTATACTGGTCCATGTGGGAAGAAGATGAACCACAGGCAGATGTGATCAGAGAAGCAGCAGAAGCTTATGAAGAAGCAACAGGTATTTCTGTAGAGATTCAGTGGAAAGGCAGAGGAATCCGGTCTCTGATAGAACCTGCCCTGGATGCCGGAGAACAGATTGACCTTTTTGATGATGATTATCAGAGGATGGCTCAGGAACACAGGGATTATCTGGCAGAATTAAAAGGAATGGCAGATACTGTGGATTATGAGAAGCATATTATGCCGGTACTGTTGGAGCAGGTGAAGAACTGGGGAAATGGAGAACTGCTTGCAATGCCGTATCAGCCTTATATCACAGGCGTCTGGTATAATAAGGATTTATGGGAAGAGGCTGGACTTACAGAACAGGATATCCCGGATACCTGGGAGAAACTGATCAGAGTATGCCGTAAGATTAAAAACAGTGACAGTGGCCTTAGTGCCATGACCTGCGATGAAGAGTATGTGAATCTTCTGTATGGATATCAGCTTGCCAGATACCTTGGACAGGAGAAAGTGCAGCAGCTGATCCGTAACTGTACCTGGTCACAGATTCCACAGGCAAAAGAGGCGGCAGATGATATCAGAATTTTGTTTTTTGCGGGATATATGAGTCAGAGTGCACCGGCACAGCATCCGGAAGGTCAGGATGAAGTGGGAGATGGCGAGGCAGTCATGGTGCTGCAAGGCTCCTGGGTTCCGAATGAAGTGACAGAAGCTACAGAATCTGATGATTCCTGGGGATTTTTTCCATGGCCTGCAGTAAAGGCCGGAACAGACGGCACAGAAGGTGTTATGGTGGGAGCACAGGGATTTGGAGTCACGAAGGATTCGCAGATGAAACAGGAAGCTTTTGATTTTGCATATTCCATCTGTACCGGGGAAACAGATATGAAAATGACAGATGCGGTTAATTCCATCCCGGCAGATACGGACAATACACAATGGCCGGAAGTGCTGGCAGATGCAGTACCGTATATGAAAGAGATGTCAAAGCCGTACATGTGGGCTGCAGGTCTGGAGGCAGATCCGGATTATAAAGAACAGATACAAAGCGAACTTCTGAAGCTTACAAGATTAGAAGAAACATCGGATGAATTTATAGAGAATCTCAGCAATATGAAATAAGAAAAAGGCTGTTCAACATTATGAAAATATTGGTCTGGTATTACTGGCGCTCTCGTTCTGAGAGCGCCTTTATTGATGTGATATATTCTGTGGGTGTCATTCCGGAAATTTTTTTAAACTGTCTGGAAAAGTAATGGATGGAAGAGTATCCCAGAAATTCTGAAATCTGCGTAAAGTTCATCTGGTTCTCGCGGATCAGTTGTCTGGCATAGGCGATCTTTAACCGGGAAAAGAAATCCATGGCGCCGCACTGATGTTGTTCCTGAAATATTTTCTGAAGCTGGGAGCGTCCGATCATATTGTCATGGCACAGATCGCAGAGTGTAATATTTTCCCGGATGTGGTCTTCCATATAAGCAATGACACGCTTATAGACAGCGGAATTATTTTTCAGATTCACAAATTGGCTGACAGGTACAGTCATGGGAGGAGAAGAATTTCTCCGGATCATGTAGATCAGCATCTGCTCAAGGTAAATACGGATAAGCTGCTGAGAACCAAACAAAAAATCTTCTTTCTTTTCCATCTTTTCTGTATAAGGATCATCCAGAGGGGTTTTGATACAGCGGCGTGCCTCGGCAATCAGCATTCCCATGAGATTTCTCTCAGAATCAGAAAGTTTCAGCAATTTTTTCTCAAAGAATTTCATACATGGAGAATCGCATTCAAAAGAAACTACCACAATATTAGGTGCGGTATTTCCTATGGCAATAAGGTTATGAAATTCATTTGGTCTGTGAAAGATGAGCTGTCCGCTTGTCAGATGGTAGATACCGTTATCTGTCTCTATTTCTGCCTTTCCCTTATCTACACATTGAAATTCCCAGAAATTATGGCGTTCTCCTGCAAAGTGAAAATCGCTTTTGTATTCAAAATAGTGGATTGTATAAATCCGGTCAATATGAATATCTTCTTCCAGATACATACTCTCAAAAGCCATTACTGCCACCTCCCTCAGCCCTGTCCGAAAACTGCAATATGGTTGTTGTGTACAAGTATACAACAAAAACAGATGAAAAACCAGTTAAAAATGAATTTTTGTACAAAAGAAATGGACGTTTGTGCAAATACTATTTGTGCAAAAATGATAAAATAAGAACTACCAAAAGAAATAATTGTTGAAATTCAACAAAAGAGCGAAAAGAGAGAAAAAGAAGACAAAATGTCAAAACTGACCAAGGAGGAAAAAAGGTTATGGGTATGAAGAAAAAGATGCTTAGTGCAACATTATGTGCGGTTATGGTTGGTTCACTTGTAGCACCGGCTTTCACTGTTCAGGCAGCAGATGATACATTAGTTTACTGGTCAATGTGGGAAGCTACAGAGCCACAGGGACAGGTGATTCAGGAAGCAGTTGACGCTTATACAGAACAGACAGGAGTTAAGGTAGACCTTCAGTTTAAGGGACGTACCGGAAACCGTGAAGCACTTCAGCCTGCACTGGACGGCGGCACACAGATTGATATTTTTGACGAAGATATCGACCGTGTAAACGGAATGTACGGTAAATATCTTCTGGATCTGGAAGACCTTGCGAAAGAGAATGACTATGAAGCAACTGCAAATGCAGGTCTGATGGCAGCATGCCGTGATGCCGGCGGCGGTACATTAAAAACAATTCCATATCAGCCAAACGTATTTGCTTTCTTCTATAACAAAGATCTGTTTGAGCAGGCAGGAATCACAGAAGAACCGAAGACATGGGATGAATTCAAAGATGTATGCCAGAAATTAAAAGATGCAGGAATCACACCAATGACTATGGATGATGCCTATGCAACATGTGTGATCGGATATCATCTTGCAAGACTGGTTGGCGAAGATAAAGTAAAAGAGATCGTAACTGAAGGTGAATGGGATGATCCTGCAGTTCTTCAGATGGCACAGGATATCGAAGAACTTGCATCTAACGGATATTATTCAGAGATGGTTGGTTCCAACGTATGGCCTGCAGGTCAGAACACAGAGCTTGCACTTGGAACAGCTGCAATGTATCTGAATGGCTCCTGGTTACCAAACGAAGTAAAAGAGATGGCAGGTCCTGACTTCCACTGGGGATGCTTCGCATATCCGGCACTTACAGACGGAGCAAACGGAATCGAAACAAACAACTTTGGTGCACAGGTATTTGGTATTAACAAAGATACAAAACTTGCAAAAGAAGCATTTGATCTGATCACATTCCTTACAAAAGGTGAATACGACCAGAAACTTGCAGATGAAACTGTAGGTATCCCGGCTGATACAACAAACACAGAATGGCCGGCAATGGTTGAGTGTGCAAAACCTGTTATTGAGCAGAGCACAAACCGTTTCACATGGGCATGCGGTGTAGAATCCAACGTAGATATGACTCCGGTTATCAAAGAAAACTTTATCAAATTAATGGCAGGTTCCATTACAGCAGATGAATTTGTTTCCACTATGCAGGACGCAGCGAAATAAATAAAGAATTTATAGAGATGGTGGCATCGTATCTACGCTGCCGCCATCTGTCTTTTTGAATATCCGGGTTTCAAAGGCAAAAAGTCGTTCGTGCTTGCGCGATAAGACTTTTAGACTTGGAAACCGTAGATATGATATTGCTTACAGAGGAGGTATTTATTTGAAGAAGAATAAAACGATGATCGTTGTATTTCTGACTCCGGCAGTTCTGTTGTTTCTGGGAATCTTTCTGTATCCGATCATCAGAACAGTGATCATGAGCTTTTTCAAGATCGACGGAGTTACAGATTCCATGGATTTATGGAAATTTGTAGGATTTGGCAACTATACAAAGCTGATGAGTACCAGCTTATTTAAGACTTCATTTTTTAACCTGTTTCGTATCTGGCTGATCGGCGGTCTGGTGGTAATGAGCCTGTCTCTTTTATTTGCAGTTATTCTTACCAGTGGAATCAGAGGAAAGAAATTTTTCCGCGCAATCATTTATATGCCAAATATTGTCAGTGCAGTAGCACTTGCTACTATGTGGCTGCAGTATGTATACAGTCCAAGATATGGCTTGTTGAAAGATCTTTTTACAGCACTGCATCTGGACAATCTGGCAAAGATCCAGTTCCTGGATAATGACCACAAATTCTGGGCACTGTTGTTTGCATATTGTTTTGGAATGGTTGGATACCATATGCTGATCTGGCTCAGTGGTATTGAGCGTATCAGCCCTGAATATTATGAGGCGGCAACCATTGACGGAGCGACCAAACCGGCACAGTTCCGTTACATGACACTTCCATTGTTAAAGGGAGTATTTAAGACAAACATCACCATGTGGTCTGTAAGCAGTGTAGGCTTTTTTGTATGGTCACAGCTTTTCTCCACAGTAACTGCAGACACACAGACAATTACCCCTTATGTTTATATGTATATGCAGATTTTTGGCGGCGGTAATACAGTTACAGAACGAAATGCAGGTCTGGGAGCTGCCATCGGTGTACTGCTCAGTGTCTGCGTAGTCATTGTATTTACAATCTGTAACAGAGTGATTAAAGATGATGATCTGGAATTCTAAGGAGGGATGAGAAATGGCAAAAGAAAAAGAGGCACGCAGACCCTTTAATCTGAAAAGAGAAGTCAAACTCCTGCCGGGATACATCATCCTGCTGCTCTGGGTAATCTTTACCATTGCGCTTCTGGGATGGGTATTCGGGGCAAGTTTTTCAACAACAGCAGAAATCTTCCAGGGAAAAGCCCTGAAGTTTGAGTCCGGATTACATTTTGAAAATTATGCAAAAGCATGGAACGGGGCCGGAGTTGCAGGCTTCTTCGGAAACTCTCTGATTTATTCAGTAATTTCCTGCACAATACTGATTCTGGTGTGTGCACCTGCAGCTTATGTATTGTCCAGATTTGATTTTATTGCAAACAAATTTATCCAGACCAGCTTCGTATCTGCCATGGGTGTTCCGGCAATCATGGTTGTTCTTCCCCTTTTCAGCATTATTTCCGGTATGGGAATCCTGAATAATGTGGCTGCAGGAAGAACTGTACTGATCATATTGTATGTAGGAATTAATGTACCTTATACGACCATTTTCCTGCTTACATTCTTCAGCAATATTTCCAGGACCTATGAGGAAGCGGCAGCAATCGACGGATGCCCTCCCATGCGTACTTTCTGGAAAATCATGTTTCCCATGGCACAGTCAGGAATCGTAACAGTAACAATCTTTAACTTTATTAATATTTGGAACGAGTATTTCCTGTCCTTGATCTTCGCAAGCTCGGATAAGCTGAAACCTGTTGCACCCGGACTTTATGGAATGATCAACTCCATGAAATATACAGGTGACTGGGCCGGAATGTTTGCAGCAGTGATCATTGTATTCCTGCCGACATTTATTCTGTATATTTTCCTGTCTGAGAAGATAATTGGTGGTGTTACCGGTGGCATTAAGGGATAATATTAGAGGACAGCAGGACAATAACAATTGTTTGCGATGTTACTGTTCACACACCACTATCCCGCGAGGTGTTTTGGCATGAATATGCCAAAATCCCGAGACATACAAGCCAAAATTCCATTGCCGCAGGCAATCTGGAATGAATTTTGGCTACGTTACTGTGAACGGAGTGAACAGTAACGTTTGCGATTGTGAAAGGTATTATGTAACACGTTTTGACCTCGAAATCATAGTATGATAAGATGAATGTAAAAAGTTACCAGGTAATCTGAGAGTAACGAAAAACATTTAAAGAAAAGAGGAAAAAAATTATGAAGAAACCAGTATTAGTAGTTATGGCAGCAGGTATGGGAAGCCGTTACGGCGGTCTGAAACAGATCGATCCGGTGGATAAAGAGGGACACATCATCATGGATTTCTCCATTTATGATGCAGTACAGGCCGGATTCCAAAAAGTAGTATTTATTATCAAAAAAGAAAATGAAGCAGACTTCAGAAGCGCCATCGGTGACCGCCTCAGCAATCAGCTGGAAGTATCATATGTTTTCCAGGATCTTCACAATATTCCGGAAGGCTATGAAGTACCGGAAGGACGTGTGAAACCATGGGGAACCGGACATGCCGTATTAAGCTGCATCAATGAAATCGACGGACCATTCGTTGTAATCAATGCAGATGACTATTATGGAAGCCATGCATTTAAGATGGCATATGATTTCCTGACAGAGAACGAAGATACCGCAGATACTTACAGATATATGATGGTCGGCTATAAACTGGAAAATACTTTGACAGAGAATGGCCATGTGGCAAGAGGTGTGTGCGTGACAGACGAAGAAGGACATCTTCTTAAGATCAACGAGCGTACCCATATCGAAAAGCATGACGGCGGCACAGCTTATACAGAAGATGATGGAAAAACATGGACCATGCTTCCGGAAGGCAGTACAGTATCCATGAATATGTGGGGATTTTCCGCAAGTATCCTGAAAGAGCTGAAAGACAGATTCCCCAGATTCCTGGATGAGAATCTGAAAGTAAACCCGTTGAAATGTGAATATTTCCTGCCATTTGTAGTAGATGAACTTCTCGGTGAGAAGAGAGCAACTGTAAAGGTTCTGAAATCTATGGATAAATGGTATGGCGTAACATACAAAGAAGATAAACCTGTGGTAGTAGCTGCCATTCAGAATTTAAAAGATGGAGGGCTGTATCCACAGAAATTATGGGAGGAATAATTGAGTGGAAATTAACCGGGAAATAAAGAATATTACCAGTGCATTTGTTCTGGAAGATAATCTGACAGAATGTATTCCTTATGGAAGTGGACATATCAATGACACTTACCGCCTGACTTATGATACAGGCAAACATTATATTCTTCAGAAAATGAACAGGAGTATTTTTACCAAACCTGTGGAACTGATGGAGAATGTCAGCGGTGTTACTGCCTGGCTGAAGAAAAAGATCCAGGAAAACGGTGGAGATGTGGAGAGAGAGACTCTGAATCTTGTGATGACAAAGGATGGACTTCCTTATTATGTAGATGAGGACGGGGAATACTGGCGAGTATATTTGTTCATTGAAGATGCCACATGCTATGATATGGTAAAAGATGAGGAAGATTTTTACCAGAGTGCAGTTGCTTTCGGACATTTCCAGAGGCTGCTTGCGGACTATCCGGCAGAAACGCTTCATGAGACCATCGTAAATTTTCATAATACGGTGGACAGGCTGGATAAGTTTAAAACTGCTGTGGAAAAAGATATATGTCACAGAGCAGCAGATGTGGAAAAAGAGATTCAGTTTGTTCTGGACCGCACAGAACTGGCACATGTTCTGTGCGATATGCAGGATCAGGGAAAGCTGCCGTTGCGTGTTACACATAATGATACCAAGCTGAATAACATTATGATTGATAATGCAACGGGAAAAGCCATCTGTGTGATTGATCTTGATACTGTAATGCCGGGACTTTCCGTAAATGATTTCGGTGATTCTATCCGCTTTGGCGCAAGTACCGGAGCAGAGGATGAGAAAGACCTGACGAAGGTGTCCTGTAATCTTCACTTGTATGAAGTTTATGTTAAAGGCTTCATTGAAGGCTGTGGCGGTGCGTTGACTGAGACAGAATTGGATATGCTTCCTATGGGAGCAATCCTTATGACCTTTGAATGTGGAATGCGTTTCCTCACAGACTATCTGGAGGGAGATCATTATTTCAAGATTCACAGAGAGGGACATAATCTGGATCGCTGCAGAACACAGTTTAAACTGGTGAAAGACATGGAAGAAAAACTTTCCCGGATGAAAGAGATTGTAAATAAGTATAAACAGGTATAAAAAAACGTACATGTCCATAAAGACTTGTGTTTATGAACTGATTCGGATAGAATTATCCTGCGGGGATATGAGAGAAATCATATTTTCGCAGGATTTTCTACAATACATGATGTGCCAGGCAACAGTATTTTACAGTTCTGAATATAGGGTGCTGTAAAATACAGAGGTAAATTTTGCAGATGTGAAACAGGATATCCGCAGAATTTTATAGATTACACTCAGAATTATCAAGGATATTTCTGATGCTGTGAACTAATATAGGTATTGTTGAAAGAGAAAAAAAACAGAAATTGCAAAAAACAGGTATTGTAGCAGGAAGACAGGTTAGGAGGAATTATTATGGCAATTTTAGTTACAGGTGGAGCAGGCTATATTGGAAGCCATACAGTTGTAGAATTGCAGAACGCAGGATATGATGTTGTAGTTCTGGATAACTTAAGCAATGCAAGTGAGAAATCTCTGGAAAGAGTTTCCAAGATCACAGGCAAACCAGTGAAATTCTACAAAGCAGACATCCTGGACCGCGATGCTTTAAATGAAATTTTTGATAAAGAAGATATTGATTCCTGTATTCATTTCGCAGGTCTGAAAGCAGTAGGGGAATCTGTTGCCAAACCTTGGGAATATTACGAAAATAACATTGCAGGAACCTTAACACTGGTAGATGTTATGAGAAAACATAATGTAAAGAACATTATCTTCTCTTCATCTGCAACTGTATACGGAGATCCGGCAATCATCCCGATCACAGAAGAGTGCCCGAAAGGACAGTGCACAAACCCATACGGATGGACAAAATCCATGCTTGAGCAGATCCTGACAGACATTCAGAAAGCAGATCCGGAATGGAACGTAGTTCTTCTCCGTTACTTTAATCCGATCGGTGCTCACAAGAGCGGAACCATCGGAGAGAATCCAAACGGAATCCCGAACAACCTGATGCCATATATCACACAGGTTGCAGTAGGTAAACTGAAAGAACTTGGGGTATTCGGAAATGATTATGATACTCCGGACGGAACTGGTGTGAGAGATTACATTCACGTAGTTGACCTTGCAAAAGGACATGTAAAAGCTCTTAAGAAAATCGAAGATAATTCCGGATTAAGTATCTACAACCTTGGTACAGGAAAAGGCTACAGTGTTCTTGATATTGTGAAGAATTTTGAAGCTGCTACAGGTGTTAAAATTCCATATGTGATCAAGCCACGTCGTCCAGGCGATATCGCAACCTGCTATTCCGATGCTTCCAAAGCAGAGAGAGAACTGGGATGGAAAGCCGAAAACGGTATTAAAGAAATGTGTGCAGACTCCTGGAGATGGCAGTCCAATAACCCGAATGGTTATGAAGAATAATTAATTAAATCAACTGAATGCAGGTGCATTTAGCAACTTACCTGCGGAAAATCAATATCCCCCACACATGGAAGGAATGTTCATGCGTGGGGGATGTTTTAATGTAGGATTGGCGATGTGGTTTTTTTCGGCTATAATAGATAAAAGAAAGGAGAGGACGCATATGAAAGTAGCAGCAATTCAGATGCCCACAGTAAAAGATAAAATACAAAATATCCGTACTGCCGGCACTTATATAGAAAAAATAAAGGCGGAAAATCCGGACTTTGTAATTCTTCCGGAGATGTTCTGCTGTCCGTATCAGACCGAAAATTTTCCAGTTTATGCAGAAAAAGAAGGTGGTCCATCCTGGCAGGCAATGTCTGATTATGCCAGAAAGTATCATATTTATCTGATCGCAGGTTCCATGCCGGAAGCAGATGATGTGGGAAAGGTTTACAACACTTCTTATATTTTTGACAGAGATGGAAAACAGATTGGTAAGCACAGAAAAGCTCATCTCTTTGATATCAATGTAAAAAATGGCCAGCATTTCAAGGAATCTGATACTCTGACTTCGGGAGATCATGCTACCGTGTTTGATACTGAATTTGGGAAAATGGGTGTCATGATCTGCTACGACATCCGCTTCCCGGAGTTTGCCCGCACAATGGTACTGGACGGTGCAAGGATGATTTTCGTCCCTGCAGCATTTAATATGACCACAGGTCCGGCACACTGGGAACTGACTTTTCGTGCAAGAGCCCTTGACAATCAGATATATATGCTTGGATGTGCTCCTGCCAGAGATACACAGGCAGGATATATTTCCTGGGGACATTCTATTGTAACAGATCCATGGGGAAAGGTTATGAAACAGTTGGATGAGAAAGAGGGCATTTTAATAGAAGAAATAGATTTGGACCGGGAAGACCAGATCAGAGAGCAGCTTCCATTATTAAAACACCGCAAATCTGAAATGTACCATTTATAGGAGAACACATTTTTTTCGCAGACTGACCATAGATCAAACATATTTATTAGATATAGTAATACCATTAACAAAAACAAAAGAAACAGAGAAAATTCAAAATAGAAAGAACAGAGAGGCATATGGAAATGACAGAAACAACAAAGAGAACAACAAAAGTATGGGCACACAGGGGTGCCAGCGGATACAGACCGGAGAACACTCTGGAAGCATTTGAACTTGCCATCAGACAGGGCGCAGACGGAATCGAACTGGATGTACATACTTCCGTAGACGGCGAACTCATCGTTATGCACGACGAAAACGTAGACCGCGTCACAGACGGAACCGGACTGATCAAAGATATGACACTGGCTCAATTGAAAGAATTAAAAGTCAGTACACCCGCAGAACCATCGGGAATTTATCACATTCCAACTCTGGCAGAAGTACTGGAGCTCATGCGCACCACAGATATGATGGTAAACATCGAACTAAAGAACAGCATCTGCTTCTATCCGGGAATGGAAGGGAAAATCCTGAAACTGGTAAAAGAAATGAACATGGAAGACCAGCTGATCTATTCCTCCTTTAACCATTACAGCCTGTTACAGTTAAAACAGCTGAATGACCATGTACAGACCGGAATCCTTTTCAGTGACGGATGGGTAAATCCAGCCATGTACGCCAAAAATCTCGGAATCAACGCCGTACACCCTGCAGTTTATCACCTGAAATACCCACAGTTCATAGAAGAAGTCAAACGTGCCGGACTGAAAATGCACGTATGGACTGCCAACAAACCAGAACACATCCAGCTGGTAAAAGACGCAGGTGCAGAAGCAGTCATTACCAATTATCCGGACAGAGCGATTGAGATTATAGAGAAATAAAAAATTCCTGCCTGTTCATATGAAACTGTCATATGTTCAGGCAGGATTCTTTCTTGTATCATTATATAGATATTGTGGATTTTCAGAGTTTTCTGCTGCTATTTGAAAACCATTTCAGAAATTATTTCTGCAGTTTCTTAGCATGCTCAGATTTCGGCTCACAGGTAAGTTCAACACCCAGCTTACGGAACTCCAGGATATCCACCTGAGACAGAAGTACGGAAGTATGAACCTGGCAGCCTTTTAATTTCGGAATCTGCTGCAGGGCTAGCTTCGCATCTTCATTATCTGCGGCACTGATGGAAAGCGCGATCAGAGTTTCATCAGAGTGAAGTCTTGGATTTTTGCTTCCAAGGTATTCTGTCTTGAGCGCCTGAATTGGTTTTAATGCTTCCGGAGAGATAACATGTTTGTCATGATCGATTCCTGCCAGTTCTTTCAGTGCATTCAGAAGCAGTGCTGAAGATGCCCCGAGAAGTTCAGAAGTCTTACCTGTAACAATACGTCCGTCAGGAAGTTCCAGGGCAGCAGCAGGTGCACCTGTTTCTTCTTCGCGTTTCAACGCAGCAGGAACCACCTTGCGTTCTTCGATGGTCACATGAGCCTGTTTCAGCAGAAGCTCAATCTTATAAACTTCTTCTTCGCGGCCTGTTCCGCGAACCAGAGCTTCCATGCTCTTATAATATCTGCGGATGATCTCCTGACGTGCAGCTTCCTTGCAGACTTCATCATCAACGATGCAGTTACCGGCCATATTAACGCCCATATCTGTGGGAGATTTGTAAGGGCACTCGCCCATGATCTTTTCAAACATAGCCTGAAGAACAGGGAAAACTTCAACGTCACGGTTGTAGTTAATAGTAGTCTCACCATATGCTTCCAGATGGAACGGGTCGATCATGTTCACATCATTTAAGTCAGCAGTAGCTGCTTCATATGCCAGATTTACCGGATGCTTCAGCGGGATATTCCAGATTGGGAAAGTTTCAAATTTGGCATATCCTGCCTTGACACCGCGCTTGTATTCATGGTAAAGCTGAGAAAGGCAGGTGGCCATTTTTCCGCTTCCGGGTCCTGGAGCAGTGATGACAACCAGTGGTCTTGTTGTTTCGATATAATCGTTCTTGCCATATCCCTCATCACTTACAATAAAGGAAGTATTATTCGGATAACCCGGGATCAGATAAAGCACGTATACTTTGATTCCAAGCTTCTCCAGACGTTTCTTAAACGCATCTGCGCTTTCCTGTCCGGAATACTGGGTGATGCAGACACTTCCGACATAGAGTCCGCGCTCGGTAAATACTTCCATAAGGCGGAGTACATCTTCATCATAAGTGATACCCAGGTCACCTCTGACTTTATTTTTATCAATATCAGCAGCGCTGATTACAATAACGATCTCTGCCTGATCAGAAAGCTGCATCAGCATACGCAGTTTGCTGTCCGGCTCAAATCCCGGAAGAACTCTGGAAGCATGGTAGTCATCAAAAAGCTTGCCGCCAAATTCCAGATAAAGTTTGTTTCCAAACTGGTTAATACGTTCCCGAATATGTTCGGACTGCATTTTCAGATACTTGTCGTTGTCAAATCCTATCTTCATTTGTTCATTTCCTTTCCTCATCACATTTTTAGTACTGCTCATTTAGAATATCCCGGGACATACAGCGCAAATTTATGCGGTCAGCATAAATTCTGTGTATTGCGGAGTGCATTACCGGGAACGAAGTGAGCAGTAATCAGTTTGTCAATAGTATACTACAAATAAAGCCATTTGTAACAGGTGAATTTGTAAAACTTCATATAAATTTTATAGGGTTTATAGAAAGATATGCACAACCGGACACAATTTTCACAATCTCGCAGTTGATTTATACCCGAATTCTCTTTATAATAAGAACGATAACGTTTAGGAGGAATGAAATGGATAATCATATGGATAACAATCCGAATGGCAATCGTCCTGATAATAATAAAGGTCCGGGCAGACAGGACCCGAACAAGAATCATCAGTCGATACTGGCCTTTCTGGTATGCCTCCTGGTAACTCTGGTATGTTTCGCCATGTTTACCAATATGCTCAAGGATAATTCGAGTGAGATCACTTATGATAAATTTATTGAGATGGTAGATGATGGAGATGTGAAAGAGGTTACGCTTCAGTCAAATACACTGACGATCACGCCGAAACATCAGTCATCAGGATTTTCAGAAGAAGTTTATTATGCCAATCAGATGGAGTCAGTAGATAAGCTGACGGAGAGACTTGAGGGAACAGGAATCAAGTTTGAGTATAAGAAGCCGGATGCAGCAGGGGAAATTATTTCTATGCTGGTCAGTGTGCTTCTGCCAACGATTCTGCTCTTTGTACTTCTGACGGTATTTATGCGCCGCATGAATAAGGGCGGCGGAATGATGGGCGTTGGAAAGAGCCGCGCCAAAGCCTACATTCAGAAAGATACAGGAATTACTTTCAGGGATGTGGCAGGGCAGGATGAGGCCAAGGAATCACTGCAGGAGGTGGTGGATTTCCTGCATAATCCCGGCAAATATACCACCATCGGAGCGAAGCTGCCGAAAGGAGCTTTGCTTGTAGGACCTCCGGGAACCGGTAAAACACTTCTGGCAAAGGCAGTAGCAGGAGAGGCACATGTGCCGTTTTTCTCCCTGTCAGGTTCTGAGTTTGTGGAGATGTTTGTAGGTGTGGGGGCATCACGTGTCCGCGATCTCTTTGAGGAAGCAAAGAAGAATGCACCATGTATCATTTTTATTGATGAGATTGATGCAATCGGAAAGAGCCGAGATTCTCATTATGGCGGCGGCAATGATGAGCGTGAGCAGACCCTGAACCAGCTTCTTGCGGAAATGGACGGATTTGACACTTCAAAGGGACTTCTGATCCTGGCTGCTACCAACCGTCCGGAGGTTCTTGATCCGGCACTTCTTCGTCCGGGACGTTTTGACAGACGTGTCATTGTGGACAGACCGGATCTGAAGGGAAGAATCGAGATCCTGAAGGTTCATGCAAGAAATGTACATCTGGATGAGACTGTTGATTTTGAGAACATTGCACTTGCAACTTCCGGGGCAGTGGGTTCGGATCTGGCTAATATGATCAACGAGGCTGCTATCCTTGCTGTTAAGAGTGGACGCAGCGCAGTATCCCAGAAAGATCTTCTCGAAGCTGTTGAAGTAGTTCTGGTAGGTAAAGAGAAGAAGGACAGGATCCTCAGTGCACAGGAGCGCAGGATCGTATCCTATCATGAGGTAGGACATGCACTGGTAAGCGCCCTGCAGAAAGATGCAGAGCCTGTACAGAAGATTACTATTGTGCCGAGAACAATGGGGGCACTTGGTTATGTAATGCAGGTACCCGAGGAGGAGAAATATCTCAATACAAAGAAGGAACTGGAAGCAATGCTTGTGGGATATCTTGGCGGACGCGCAGCAGAGGAACTGGTATTTGACACTGTCACAACCGGGGCGGCCAATGATATTGAGCAGGCTACCAAAGTGGCAAGAGCCATGATCACACAATACGGTATGTCTGATAAATTCGGACTTATGGGTCTGGCTACACAGGAGAGTCAGTATCTCAGCGGAAGAGCAGTGTTAAACTGCGGCGATGACACTGCCACAGAGGTTGACCATGAGGTGATGATACTTCTGCATAATTCCTATGAAGAAGCAAAGAGACTGATCGGCAGTCACAGAGAAGCACTTGATAAGATTGCTACTTATCTGATCCGCAGGGAAACCATTACAGGTAAGGAATTTATGAAGATTTTCCATGCGGTAGAGCGTGGAATCGAGATTCCGGAAAATCTGGATGATCTGGTAATTCCGGAGGAAAAACAGAATACAGTAACGCTGGATAAGCCAGAGATTCAGTGATACAATAACAGAGTCGGAAATGAAATAATTTCCGGCTCTGTTTTCATACCACGGGAAATTACGCTGTAATATCTCATGGATACGAAAAGCATTCAGGGCAGGATTTTTTGTATAGAGGAGAGTTTATGTTTCAGATAGAAGAAGAACTGAAAAAACTTCCGGGTAAGCCGGGGGTTTATATTATGCATGGGGAGAAGGACGAGATCATCTATGTTGGAAAAGCCGTCAGTCTGAAAAACAGGGTGCGTCAATATTTCCAGAGCAGCAGAAATAAGGGCGCAAAGATTGAACAGATGGTTACCCATATCACCAGATTTGAGTATATTATCACAGATTCGGAACTGGAAGCCCTTGTGCTGGAGTGTAATCTGATCAAGGAGCACAGACCGAAATATAATACCATGCTCAAAGATGATAAAAGTTATCCGTTTATCAAAGTCACAGTAAATGAGGAATATCCCAGAGTTCTTTTTGCCAGAAGAATGAAGAAAGACAAGGCAAAATATTTCGGACCATATACAAGTGCCGGGGCTGTAAAAGATGTGATCGAGCTTGTGCGAAAACTTTATAAGGTGCGCTCCTGTAATCGTGTACTGCCAAGAGATTGTGGGAAGGACCGTCCATGTCTGTACTATCACATGAAACAGTGCAGCGCGCCATGCCAAGGCTATGTGAGTTCAGAAGAATATAAGAAAAATATCGCAGAACTGCTGAAATTTCTCAATGGAGACTTTAAGGATACGATTGATATGCTTACCGACAAAATGATGGCAGCTTCCGAAGAAATGCGTTTTGAGGATGCCATGGAATACCGGGATCTGATCCGCAGTATCCAGAAGATCGGAGAACGTCAGAAAATTACAGGTTACGGAGAGGAAGATAAGGATATCATCGCTGTTGCCATGGATGAAAGCCTTGATCTGCGGGAGCAGGATGCTGTTGTACAGGTATTCTTTGTCCGGGGAGGCAAACTGATCGGGCGGGAGCATTTCTATCTGCGTGTGGCGCGTGGCGATACAAAGGCTCAGGTATTATCCAGCTTTATGAAGCAATTTTATGCCGGAACTCCGTTTATCCCACGTGAGATCATGCTGCAAAAAGAAATCGAAGATGCCAAGATCATAGAGGAATGGCTTACAGATCGAAGAAAGCAGCGAGTCTATATCAGGGTACCGAAGAAAGGTACGAAAGAGAAGCTGGTAGAGCTGGCAGAAGAGAATGCAAAGATGGTTCTGGATAAAGACAGAGAGCGTATCAAACGTGAAGAAGGAAGAACCATCGGAGCGGTTCATGAAGTGGAAGAGTGGCTTGGACTGTCGGGAATCAGGCGTATGGAGGCTTATGATATTTCCAATATCAGTGGTTTTGAATCTGTAGGTTCCATGGTTGTCTATGAGAAAGGAAAGCCAAAGCGCAGTGATTACCGCAAATTTAAGATAAAGTGGGTGCAGGGACCGAACGACTATGCAAGTATGGAAGAAGTACTTACCAGACGATTTACTCATGAGGGAAAAGATGAGTTTGACAGCTTTTCCATTATGCCGGATCTGATCCTGATGGATGGAGGAAGAGGACAAGTGAATATTGCGCTAAAAGTTCTGGATAATCTGGGAATAGAGATTCCGGTCTGTGGTATGGTCAAGGATGACCATCACAGAACCAGAGGACTGTATTACAATAATCTTGAAATTCCCATTGATACAGACAGTGAAGGCTTCCGCCTGATCACCAGAATCCAGGATGAGGCGCACCGTTTTGCCATTGAATTTCACCGATCTCTGAGAAGTAAAGAACAGGTGCATTCCCTGTTGGATGATATCCCTGGTATCGGTGAAACCAGGCGGAAAGCATTGATGCGGAAATTTAAATCCATTGAGAATATCAGAGATGCATCATTGGAAGAAATTGCGGAGACAGAAAGCATGAATGCAGGAAGTGCACAGAAAGTCTATGAATTTTTTCATGGAGCTAGTGTACCGACAAGTTGATTGTTTCAAGAATCAACTTGTCGGCACACTGGTGAGAAAAAAATATAAAATATGTAAAAATATTCCTGGGTTCTTCTACATATTACCCAAAGACTCTCGCTTTTTGTAATTGAAGTTGTATATAGTGATGTGATATAATAAAAAAGACGTGAAATTTACTATGAAAGTTTCGGACGACAGCTATAAATGAGTTATGTCTGTATGAGCAGGTTTTGAGATAGCGGACAGACCGGGCTTTCAGATTTTGAACTGAAAAGGAGAAATAAATGAAGGGTGTACAGTTGACAAAATTAGTTCAGGAACTGGGACTTCACAACCTGACTCCTGAAATTGATCTGTCTGAGATTGTGATCAAGACAGCGGAGATCAACAGACCGGCATTGCAGCTGACAGGATATCTGGAGCATTTTGCAAATGAACGGGTACAGATCATCGGATATGTAGAGTATACTTATCTGATGCAGCTCAGTGATGAGGAACGGAAATTTAAATATGAAAGATTTATTTCCAGCAAGATTCCCTGTGTAATTTTCAGTACAATGACAAGACCATCACAGGATATGATCGATCTGGCAGTTAAATATAATGTTCCGACTTTCGTGACAGAGCGTACAACTTCCAGTTTTATGGCTGAGATTATCCGCTGGCTGGGTGTACAGCTGGCACCATGTATTTCCATCCATGGTGTGCTTGTGGATGTATATGGTGAAGGTGTCCTGATCACAGGTGAGAGCGGAATTGGCAAGAGTGAGGCTGCGCTGGAACTGATCAAACGAGGACATCGTCTTGTCAGTGATGATGTTGTAGAACTTCGTAAAGTCAGTGATGTGACGCTGGTGGGCTCGGCACCGGATATCACAAGACATTTCATTGAACTTCGTGGTATTGGTATTATCGATGTCAAAACTCTGTTTGGTGTTGAGAGCGTTAAGGATACACAGTCTGTGGATCTGGTTATCAAACTGGAAGAGTGGGACAGAGACAAAGAATATGACCGTCTCGGCCTGCATGAGGAATATACAGAGTATCTTGGAAATAAGATTGTATGCCATTCTCTGCCTATCCGTCCGGGACGTAATCTGGCTATTATCGTTGAATCTGCGGCAGTTAACCACAGACAGAAGAAGATGGGATATAATGCAGCGGAAGAACTGTACAAACGTGTTCAGGCAAACCTTGCAAAGAAACGTGAAGAAAAATAATTTAAAGTAATTTGGAGGATATCAGATATTATGGGAAAGTATTGTTTTGGAATTGACGTTGGTGGTACATCTGTAAAATGTGGACTCTTTCAGACAGACGGAGTCTTAGTTGAGAAATGGGAAATTCCTACACGTAAGGAGAACAGTGGAGAAGCAATCCTGCCAGATATTGCAAAGACAATCCTTGACAAGATCGCAGAGCGTAAGCTGGATAAAGAAGAAATCGACGGTGTGGGAATCGGGGTACCGGGACCTGTTAACGAGAGAGGGGAAGTGCCATGTGCGGTAAACCTTTTCTGGGGCTTTAAAGAAGTTACTAAGGAACTGACAGAACTGACAGGACTTCCGTCCAAAGCAGGAAACGATGCCAATGTAGCAGCACTTGGCGAAGCATGGAAAGGCGCAGCAGCAGGAGCTAAGAACGTTATTCTTGTAACTCTTGGAACAGGTGTCGGCGGTGGAATCATCGTTGATGGAAAGATTGTTGGCGGTGCTCATGGTGCAGGTGGAGAAATCGGTCATGCAGCAGTTGACCATGAAGAAAAGGAAGCCTGCAACTGTGGTAACTGTGGATGTCTGGAGCAGTATGCGTCTGCAACAGGTATCGTTCGCGTGGCACAGAGAACTCTGGCTGCTACAGATGAGCAGACTGTTCTTCGCAAATTTACAAAACTTTCAGCAAAGAATGTTCTGGATGCTTTTAAAGAGGGCGACAAAGTAGCCTGCGATGTTATGGCACAGGTAGGAGAAATGCTTGGCGGAACACTTGCCATGTTTGCATGTGTGACAGATCCGGAAGCCATCGTTATCGGCGGTGGTGTTTCCAAAGCCGGACAGCCATTGATCGACTGTATTCAGAAATACTATGAGAAATATGCTTTTACAGCATGCAAGAAAACACCGATCATTCTTGCAACTCTCGGAAATGATGCAGGTATTTACGGATCTGCGCGTATGGTTATTAAAGAAGTATAATATCTGAGAATCAATTTTGAAAATATATAAAAAATCCACAGTCCTGAGTTGACAGGACTGTGGATTTTTTGCAGTACAGGAATATCATTCGGAGGTGCTCCTGTACCGGTATTTTTGCATTAATAATAGTCGACCTGATAAGAGGAATCATCCTCGTTACCGTCACCGTTGTCATCGCTTCCGCCGGTATTATCAGTACCATCGTCACCGCTGTTACCGTTGTCATCAGTATTGTTACTGTCACCACTGTTGTCGGTATCTCCATTATCAGAGTTTTCGCTGTTATCAGTGTCAGTGGTGTTATCAGTCTGATCAGAGGAATCTGTATCATAATTATAGTCATAATCATCACTGTCATAGAAATGCTGGTCACAGTATTCAGTAGGCATGGTACCTACGTCAAAGTATTCAGTGATCACCGGACAGCCGGCTCTTGGAAGAAGTCCGGTTTCCTCGCAGACACTTAACTTTTCTACACTTGCAGGCTTCTCGAATTCTTTGGAAGGAAGTCCCTCATGGATACGAGTCATAACCTTTTTCCATAAAGCTTTGTGGAAGTTACGCGCATAATCAGGTAATTTCTCATTGTTGTCATAACCGGACCATACTGCGCATGTATAATATGGTGTATAACCCACAAACCACAAGTCGTTATAGGCTTCGGTTGTACCTGTTTTTCCGGCAACAGGCATATTGTCAAGCTGGCAGGCTGTACCTGTACCCTGTTTTACAACATCCTCCATTGCACTGGTGAGAAGAAAAGCAGTACTTTCTTTGATTACGGAACGTTCGGCAGCAGTATTCTCGATCAGGACGTTTCCGTTGTGATCCAGAATTTTTGTGTAATAAATTGGCTTGATATAATTTCCGTTATTTGCGATGGCTGCATAGGATGCACACAGTTCAACATTTGTGACACCGCGGGTGATGCCGCCAAGCGCAGTGGCAAGGTTTGCATCGCTCCATACATTACCATTGGCATCTTTGTCAGCCTCTGTTCCATGAGCAAGGGTTGTAAAACCAAAGTTGTCCAGATATTTCAATCCAAGCTCAGGAGTTACTTTTTCCAGACACTTGACGGCTACAACGTTAATGGAATTCTGGATCGCAGTACGGATCGTGGTTGTTCCGTTGTAAGAACGGGTTGCGTTGTTTACAGGGGAACCATCCGGATATTCATAAGGTTCGTCTTCAAATGTTGTTGCAAGAGTCATGCCTTTTTCATTTAAAGCAGGTGCATAAGTGGACACGATCTTAAAGGTAGAACCAGGCTGTCTGGTAGTGTCCGTTGCCCGGTTCAGTGTAAGACTTGCCGTTTTCTCTCCACGACCACCGATCAGAGCTTTTACATAGCCGGTATGCTGGTCGATCACACTCATGGAAGACTGTGGCTGAGGTGCGAAATTGACACGCTCTGCAAGAACTTTACTTCCGTTGGCGAGTATGCTTGCCTTATATTTGTCTACATAAGTCTGTCCATCTTCCGGGGAATCGAACAGAAGATCGAAATCGGGATCCTCATTCTGAAAATAAAGCTGCAACATTTCCTTACTGTAGTTTACCTGATTTCCATTAGGATCGGTAACCGTCAGGGCATAGTCAAGTTCATACTGGACAGTGTCCGGATAATTGGAAGGATCTGCATATTCCTCATCCAGGATATTCTGGATCTTGGAATCCTGTGTTGTATATACTTTAAGTCCGCCGCTGTAGAGAAGATTGGTTGCCTGTTTTTTGGTGTAACCTTTGATATTCATCAGGTCGTTGATGATCTGATCTGTCAGTTCATCTTCAAAATATGTGTAAACAGTATTCTCAGTGCTGGAGTTCTTTTCCTGAGCGGCCTGGATACGGGAATAAACATCATCTGCAAGAGCTTCATCATACTGATCCTGAGTAATATAGTTCTGATCCAGCATATGCTGGAGAACTTCCTTGCGTCTCTTCCTGTTGCTGTCAGGATTGATGATCGGGTTAAATTTCGTCGGGTTCTGTGTGATACCTGCCAGAGTTGCACATTCAGAAAGATTCAGATCCCATATATCCTTGTCAAAATACTGTCGTGCGGCAGCCTGTACACCGTAGGAACCGGCACCCAGGTTAATTGTGTTCAGGTAATTCTCAAGAATGGTGTCTTTATCAGTTTTTTTCTCAACCTGGACAGCAAGGTACTGTTCCTGGATTTTTCGCGTAAATCTTTCCAGCTGAGTAGATTCACTGGTCCAGTTGGTAAATACGTTATTCTTAAGAAGCTGCTGTGTGATCGTACTGGCACCTTCTGAGAAATCTCCGGTAGTGAGAGCTTTCATTCCGGCACGAAGAATACCTTTTACGTCAATACCGTTATGTTCATAGAAACGTTCATCCTCAATTGCGACAACTGCATGCTGCAGATCAACAGGTATCTGATCGAGAGTGACAGGCAGTCGGTTGGAATCCGGAGCAGCCAGTTTACGGATCTGATTCCCTGCATCATCGTAGAGAAAGGTTGCATAGCCCAGTGGCATAATATCAATATCATCAACATCAGGAGCAGTATCAATTACACCCCTGAATGACCCCACACCCAGACAGGTTACTGCGATGCAGAGTGCTATCAGTGATACGAACAGGACTCTGATGAAAGAAACTCTGGCGCGCTTTCCCATCATGGAAGAACGGGAAATCAGTGCCGTCCGTTTCTTTGCAGTCGACTTTTTACCGTAGTTCATGTTAAACCTCCTTTATAATCCGTTCTATTATATCAAATAAGAATAAGTAAATAAAGCAGAAAAATAAAAATTCACAATTGCTTTTGGATCTTTTTAATGGTTATTGTGTTTTTTTGCAGGATTAGTATACACTGTGCTGGCACATTTTTGTAATTCATGGTACACTGAGTCAATAAGAGAACGGAAAGAGGAGTATGAGACATGCTTGAGAAATATAAGACAGTTTACGAGGGCGGGGAAGGCGAGATCGTGGAAAAGAAATCCAGATTTATTGCTACAGTGCGTCCTGTACAGACCGAAGAGGAGGCACTGGCCTTTATAGAGGAAATGAAGAAGAAATATTGGGATGCCAGACATAACTGCTATGTATATTCGGTGGGAAAGAACAGGGAATATACCAGATGCAGTGACGATGGTGAGCCGTCAGGCACTGCGGGAAGACCAATGCTGGATGTAATCCTGGGGGAAGATATTTATAATGTGGCAGCAGTAGTTACCAGATATTTTGGAGGGATACTTCTTGGAACAGGAGGTCTTGTCAGAGCATATTCCAGGAGTCTGCAGGAAGGTCTTGCCGCCAGCACAGTGATTGAGAAAACCTACGGAATTTCTATGGAAGTAGTTACGGATTATACCGGGATAGGCAAGATTCAGTATATTGCCGGAGAACAGAAATTACCGATCCTTGATTCTGAATACACTGACAGGGTAGTTCTGCATTTGCTGGTTCCGGCGGATCAGATTGCATTTGTAGAAAAAGCAATCACCGAGGGAACAAATGGAAGAGCGAAGATGAAGAAAGAGAAAGATCTTTACTATTCAGTGATTGACGGTGAAGTGAAAGTATTTACGGACTGATAAAATATGCCCCATGCAGCCTGAAAACTGCATGGGGCATAAACAGTCAGCGAATCAGCATTTCTCCGGTTCCGGATAATCAACACCGAAAGTTTCTACTGTCATGGATTTGATTTTCTGCTCGTCAAGCGGACGGTCGCTGTAATCGGTATCTTCTTCTGCAATACGGTTTACAACATCCATTCCTTCAGTGATCTTGCCGAATGCAGCATAAGCACCGTCAAGATGCGGAGCATCTTTGTGCATGATAAAGAACTGGCTTCCTGCTGAGTTTGGATGCATGGCGCGTGCCATGGAAAGAACACCTGCAGTATGTTTCAGATCATTTTTAAATCTGTTCTGAGTGAATTCACCCTTAATGCTGTATCCCGGACCGCCCATACCTGTTCCGTCCGGGCATCCTCCCTGGATCATGAAACCGTTGATCACACGATGGAAAATAAGTCCGTCATAGAAGCCTTTTTTTACAAGACTGATAAAGTTATTAACTGTATTCGGTGCAATCTCAGGATATAATTCTGCTTTCATCACATCGCCATTATCCATGGTAATTGTAACTATCGGATTTGCCATAGTTTCAAGTCTCCTTTTCAAAAAGTATTGTATTTCGCTGTTCGCTCTATTATAATATGCAAAGAACAATTCTGCAAGAAAAAGGTGGAAAAGATGATTATAGAGACAAAAACACCACAGGAAACATTTGAGGTGGGAAAGAAGATCGGAGAGAATGCGAAACCGGGTCAGATTTATACTCTGACAGGTGATCTTGGAGTTGGAAAAACCGTATTTACCCAGGGGGTTGCGGCAGGGCTTGGAATCACAGAGCCTATCTGCAGCCCGACATTCACGATCATTCAGGAATACGAAAGCGGACGTCTTCCTTTATATCATTTTGATGTTTACCGTATCGGTGACATTGAGGAAATGGAAGAAATCGGATATGACGATTATTTCTTCGGACAGGGAATCTGTCTGATCGAATGGGCTGATCTGATTGAAGAAATCCTTCCGGAAAAGCTGATCAAAGTAACCATAGAGAAAGATCTGGAGAAAGGCTTTGATTATAGAAGGATTACAGTGATTGGTCCGGAGAACAGTTAGGAGGTAGAAATGAAAATTTTAGCTTTGGACAGCTCAGGAATTGTTGCATCTGTAGCAGTTGTGGAAGATGATACATTACTGGCTGAGTATACTGTAAATTATAAGAAAACACATTCTCAGACTTTGCTTCCGATGTTAGATGAGATTGTGAAGATGACGGAACTGGAACTGGAATCCGTAGATGCTATTGCAGTGGCAGCGGGACCGGGATCCTTTACAGGACTCCGTATCGGCTCGGCAACAGCCAAAGGCCTGGGACTTGCCCTGAAGAAACCATTGGTAGCAGTACCGACAGTAGATGCACTGGCATATAATCTTTATGATGCACAGGGATTGATCTGTCCGATCATGGATGCCAGAAGAAAGCAGGTATATACAGGAATTTACAGATTTGAAGAGCATCAGCTTATGACTTTGAAAGAACAGTGGGCAGCACCGATCGAGGAACTGCTGGAAGAACTGAATCAGAGAGGAGAGATGGTTACATTTTTGGGAGACGGTGTACCTGTATTTCGTGAACTGATCGCAGAGAAACTGCAGGTTCCGTATTCTTTTGCACCGGCTCATGTAAATAAACAGAGAGCAGCGGCAGTGGCAGCTCTTGGCAGTATTTATTATAAAGAAGGACGCACAGAGACTGCTATGGAACATATCCCGGAATATCTCCGCGTTTCCCAGGCAGAGCGTGAGCGTGCAGAGAGAGAAAAAGAGCAGAAACCGGCAGGTACAAAAATATGATCCTGCGGGAAATGCTTGTGGATGACCTGGATCAGGTAATGGAGATTGAGCAGGATCTTTTTCATGTGCCATGGACAAAAGAAGGTTTTTTTACTTTTCTGACCAGGGATGATGCCATGTTTCTGGTGGTGGAAGAGAAAGAAAAGATTCTGGGTTACTGCGGTCTTCTTATGGTTCTGGATGAGGGAGATATTACCAATGTGGCTGTGCGCAGGGACAGACAAAAAGAAGGAATTGGCGCTTTTCTGATGCAGAGCCTGATCCGCCTTGCAGCAGAGAGGGAGGTTACGACAATCCATCTGGAAGTACGTGTGGGAAATGAGACTGCAATCCGTCTCTATGAACGTATGGGATTTACCGGAGATGGAATACGTAAGGCATATTACAGTGATCCTGTGGAGGATGCGCTGCTTATGACCAGACATCCCGAATGAAAAAGAAATGAAAGCAGAAAAAATCAGCAGCCGGACCATACACCTTTTAAGGGAATTGCCGGAAGCTGGAAAATAGAGGGAATATATGTTAGATGTATGTTTAGTTGGAACCGGTGGAATGATGCCTCTGCCGCGCAGATGGTTGACTGCGCTTATGACAAGATATAACGGGAGCAGTCTGCTCATTGACTGTGGTGAAGGTACTCAGGTAGCAATTAAGGAGAAGGGATGGAGCTTTAAACCTATTGATGTGATTTGTTTTACTCATTATCATGGAGATCATATCAGCGGGCTTCCGGGACTTCTTCTTACTATGGGAAATGCAGACCGCACAGAACCATTGACTCTGGTAGGTCCCAAAGGTCTGGAGAGAGTAGTCAATGCACTTCGCGTCATTGCACCGGAGCTTCCGTTTGAAATTAAATTTATTGAGATTACACAGCCGGAGCAGGTCATTGAATTAAATGGCTATCGTATTACGGCTTTTAAAGTGAACCATAATGTACTCTGTTATGGCTATACCCTTGAGATTCTCCGCCAGGGAAAATTCTCGGCTGAGAGAGCGAAAGAGCAGGATATTCCACTGAAATACTGGAATCCGCTCCAGAAAGGGCAGACCATCGAAGCAGACGGTATTACCTATACACCGGAGATGGTACTTGGACCTGCGAGAAAAGGAATCAGGCTTACTTATACAACAGATACCAGACCAACAGAATCTATCCTGCGAAATGCAAAGGAATCGGATCTGTTTATCTGTGAAGGAATGTACGGAGAAGATGACAAAGCAGACAAAGCACGCGGATACAAGCATATGACTTTCCGCGAGGCGGCGGTTTTGGCCCGTGATGCCCGGGTAAAGGAGATGTGGCTGACACATTACAGTCCGTCTCTGGTCAGACCGGATGAGTTTATGGATAAAGTTCGTGAAATTTTTCCAAATGCATATCCGGGAAAAGACGGAAAGAGTCTGGAATTGAATTTTGAGGAATAATATGTCACTGAAACTGATTATGTACAAGTAGTAAAACGGATGACTTATCCGTCGGATATATGAGGAACAGAAAATGAAAGATACATTAATTCTTGCAATTGAGAGTTCCTGTGATGAGACTGCAGCTTCTGTTGTCAAAAACGGAAGAACTATTCTGTCAAATGTGATCTCTTCACAGATCGCTCTTCATACTTTATACGGTGGGGTAGTTCCGGAAATTGCTTCCCGTAAACATATTGAAAAGATTAACCAGGTAATTGAACAGGCACTGGCAGATGCAGATGTAACTCTTGATGATCTGGATGCAATTGGTGTCACTTATGGTCCGGGACTTGTAGGTGCACTTCTTGTGGGCGTTGCTGAGGCGAAGGCAATTGCTTATGCAAAGAAGCTTCCACTGGTAGGGGTCCACCATATTGAGGGCCATGTGTCAGCAAATTATATTGAACATCCGGATCTTGAACCTCCATTTTTATGTCTGATCGTGTCAGGAGGACATACACACCTTGTGATCGTTAAGGATTATGGAGAATTTGAAATCCTGGGACGTACCCGTGATGATGCTGCAGGCGAAGCTTTTGACAAAGTTGCAAGAGCTATCGGACTGGGATATCCGGGAGGACCAAAGGTAGACAAGCTCTCTAAAGAGGGAAATCCCAATGCAATTGAGTTTCCAAAAGCTAAAATTGGAGATTGTCCGTACGATTTCAGCTTCAGTGGTGTAAAATCAGCAGTGTTGAATTATATTAATCATGCGCAGATGACCGGAGAAGAGATAAACAGAGCAGATCTGGCAGCATCTTTCCAGAAAGCGGTAGTTGATGTGCTGGTGGAGCATACAATGCTTGCAGCCAAAGATTATGGGATGACTAAGATTGCAATTGCAGGCGGAGTGGCTTCGAATGGAACGTTAAGAGCGGCAATGGAAGAAGCATGTAAGAAAAATAATTACAGTTTTTATCGGCCGTCACCGATCTTCTGTACAGACAATGCAGCAATGATCGGAGTAGCTGCTTATTATGAATATATTAAAGGTACACGTCATGGCTGGGATCTGAATGCTGTGCCGAATCTTAAACTGGGAGAGCGTTGAGATGTCAGAAAGAAATACGGCCATTGTTCTGGCGGCAGGGCAGGGAAAAAGAATGCACAGTAAAGTACAGAAGCAGTTTCTGGAGATACAGGGATACCCGGTTCTGTATTATTCCCTGCGCTGTTTTCAGGAAAGTCCGCTGATTCAGGATATTATTCTTGTGACAGGAGAGGAATCTATCTCCTACTGTAAAGAAGAAATCGTGCAAAAATATGGATTTACAAAGGTATCGGCAGTAATCCCGGGAGGAAAAGAACGCTATGATTCTGTCTATGCAGGTCTTTGTGAATGCAGAGACTGTGAATATGTATTGATCCATGACGGTGCAAGACCTTTTGTGACAGAAGAAATTCTTAAACGTGGTCTGCAGAAAGTGAAGGAAACAGGTGCATGTGTGATTGGTATGCCTTCTAAAGATACAGTCAAACTTTCTGATGAAGAGGGATATGTAAAAGAAACTCCAAACAGAAAGTGTGTGTGGACAATTCAGACCCCGCAGATTTTTTTGTATTCACTGATACGTGAGGCTCATGACAGCATTCGTCAGAAAGATATGAGCAAAATTACAGATGATGCCATGGTAGTAGAGCAGGAGACAGGGGCAAAGGTTGCTCTGGCAGAGGGATCTTATCAGAATATTAAGATCACAACACCGGAGGATCTTGATATCGCGGAAGCATTTTTGAAACATTAAAGAATGTTTTGTGATTGAAAAATGCCGTATTTTAGCGGGTTTTATGGGAAATCTGGGAAGATAAAAATAAAAATTGAAAAAAATGTAAAAAAGTTGTTGACAGATGCGGGTATTGATGCTAGAATATCACTTGCGTCGGCGGTGAGAACACAACGAACGCAGTCAACAACATATGGAGAGATATCGAAGTGGTCATAACGAGGCGGTCTTGAAAACCGTTTGTCCGCAAGGGCGCGTGGGTTCGAATCCCACCCCCTGCGCTTCATATAGGGCTATCGCCAAATGGTAAGGCAACGGACTCTGACTCCGTCATTTCAAGGTTCGAATCC
>ERZ791614.149-NODE-149-length-52098-cov-41.280115_pt1 | contig 52098 bp, 46 predicted proteins | sample MGYA00510274_ERZ791614 | MGnify/ENA primary metagenome ERZ791614 (study PRJEB30046, sample SAMN00715221) | human gut metagenome | study: EMG produced TPA metagenomics assembly of the A metagenome-wide association study of gut microbiota in type 2...
TCATCAAGATCGGCGCTCGCCGCGGCGACGCTGCTGAGATGGCAGTTCTGGAGCTCGTCTGATCGACTCTGACTGTAGAAACAGTGTAACGAAACGCTCTTTCCCTTCGGGGAGAGGGCGTTTTTTGTTGCCCGGAGGCGCGATTCGTGCTATACTGAATACTGTATACGCAGCCGGGAGTTTTCCACAGAGAGGAGGGACTGCGGTTGAAACGACGACACTTCCTGTCGCTTGCGGCCTGCTGCCTACTGGGGCTGCTGCCGGGGTGCAGCTTCCCCATGACGGACAACATGCAGGTCGAGGATCTGCTGCGCGCTCCGCGCCTTTCGGGCGATTACGGTGCGCTGCAAAGTGCCCTGAACGACTGGCTGGGCGAGAGTGCGCAGCTCAAATACCCCATGCAGGGGGAGCTGCTTTCGCCCTTTCTGCTGCAGGATCTGGACGGCGACGGCGAACAGGACGCCGCCGTGCTCTACACGACCGCCCAGTCCTCCAACGTCTGCATCGCCTTTTTGCAGAAGGATGCCGCAGGCGCGTGGAAGGTGCAGCAGACCATCGAGGGTCTGGCCGACACGGTGGACAATGTCCGGCTGGCGCAATTGCAGGACGGCAATGCCGTGCAGCTGGTGGTGGGCTATCTGGCCGCGCAGGGTGACAGCTATCTGGCCGTCTATTCCTACGAACACGGCGAAGTGAACGCCATTCTGGAGCAGTCCTACGAGCAGTATCTCGTGGAGGACATCACCGGCGGCGGCAACGAGGACCTGATCCTGATGTCCACGCTGGAGGACGGCGGGGTGCAGATCGAGCTGCTGACCGTGAACCGGGACGGCAGCTTCCAGCAGGTGGCCGTCATGGGCCTGTCGGCGGACAAGTTCTCCGGCTGCGCCTCGGTGGCGTCGGGCCTGGGAGCGGATGGCCGGCATTATCTGGTGCTGGACGGCTGGACCGGCATTTCCGGCAACAATCTGGCTACGGTGCTCCTGCGCTTCGATGAAGAGAGCCAGCAGATGATCCCGGCCGAGCAGATCAGCGCCAGCGCGCTCTACAGCGCCTCACTGCGCAACGTGCCGAACCTCGTCAGCCGCGACCTGGACGGCGACGGCACGGTGGAGATCCCTACCCAGCCGGACGAGGCTGGTCTGCTGAACATGAGCCAGAGCCGACGGATGGACTTCATCGTCTGGATGGACTACACCCGGCCCGACCCGGAAAAGAGCTTCGGCCTGCTGGACGAAGAGACGAACTGTTACATCGAGCTGCCCGCCGAGTGGGAGGGCAACCTGCTGCTCACCGACAGCGCCGACATCGACGATGCGGTGGAGCTGCGCACGGTGGACGAAAACAAGCTGGTGCTCACCCTGCGGCTGGTGCCGTCCAGCGCCAGCGCGGCGGGCTGGACCCGGCTGGGCGTGGTGGCATCCCGCCAGATGCAGGCAAAGCTGGGCGAGGATGCCGTCATCCAGGACCAGACCTATCGGCTGTCCCGCTCGCTGTATCGGCTGAACTGAGCCTGTCCGACCGGCTGGATGCAATCCAAAAGAAATCAATTGAAAAAAGACCGGCCTCGCGGTCACACCGGGGCGGAATAGAACGGAGGCATGTTGTAGATGGTCAAGGTACTTGTTGTGGAGGACGAAGCCAGCATCCGCGAGATGATCGCGCTGAACCTGCGGCGGGCCGGGATGGAGGCCGTGGAGGCCGACAGCGCCGAGGCTGCGCTCCCGCTGCTGGAGCAGAGACCGGGCTGCGATGCGGCCATTCTGGATGTGATGCTGCCCGGCATGAACGGCTTCTCGCTCTGCGAGACCATCCGCCGCACCGACCAGAAGATCGGCATCATCATTCTCAGCGCCAAAGGGCAGGAGCAGGATAAGATCCGCGGCCTGTCCATCGGTGCCGACGACTATATGACCAAGCCGTTCAGCGTCAGCGAGCTGCTGGCCCGCGTGGAGGCGCTCTGCCGCCGTGTGAACCGCTCGACGGGCGGGGAGAATGGAAAGGAAGCTGCTCCCGCCGCCCTCGTCAGCGGCGATTTTGTGCTGGACGAGAAACGCCGTGTCCTGCTCAAGGCGGGCCGCCCCATCGAGCTGACGCAGGTGGAGTTCCAGATCATGGAGCTGTTCTTCCACAACCCCGGCATCGCGCTGGTGCGGGAAAAGATCCTCAAGGGCGTCTGGGGCGAGAACTACTTCGGCGATGTGAAGATCGTGGATGTGAACATCCGCCGCCTGCGGATGAAGGTGGAGGACGAGCCGAGCCACCCGACCCACATCATGACGGTGTGGGGCTACGGCTACCGGTGGGAAGAATGACCCGCTCCGGCTCACAAAAGGCAGACTGAGGAAGGGAGGTGCGCAGGGTGAGAAGCGGAATTACGAGGCGATGGCTGCGGGGCAGCCTGATGCTGACGGTGCTGCTGTTGATGCTGGTCGAAGGCATGTTCCTGTACAGCTGCTCACGCAACTACTACAACAGCGTCCAGCAGACGATGTACCGCCGCTTTTCCTCGGTGAACGGCCAGCTGAAGATGTACACCGGCGACACGGCCCAGAAAGCCGCCGCCAACCGCAGCGTGGCCCTGCGCCGGATGGTGGAGCAGTTCTCCGATAAGGACAAATACGAATTTATGCTGCTGGACAGCTACGGCGGCGTCATCGCGTCGTCCAGCGGCACCGATGCCGAGGGCATCCTGAGCAGCGTTGACTTTGAGCGGGCGCAGGAGAACGCCGACGGCATGGGGATGGCCATCTACCGCACCGCCAGCAATGAGATGGTCATGGCCGTCTGCTGTCTGGTGCCCTATGCGGCCGAAGACGTGGCGGCCATGCGGCTCGTCACGAGCCTGACCCTCATCCAGAACCAGCTGAAGGGCGTCGTCCTCATCAGCATCGTGGTGATGGTGGTCATTCTGGGCTTTACGGTGGCGTCCGGTCTGTATTTCGTGCGCAGCATCGTGGTCCCGCTGGGGCAGGTGGAGCGCACCGCCGCCAGCATCGCGCGGGGCGAACTGGACGTCCGCCTGCCCGTGACCGGCGACAGCCGCGACGAGGTGGACCGCCTGCGCGGCACCATCAACCAGATGGCCGAGGGGCTGGAAGAGACCGAGAAGATGAAGAATGAGTTCATCAGCTCGGTGTCCCATGAGCTGCGCACACCGCTGACCTCCATCCGGGGCTGGGTGGAAACGCTGCGCACCCTCGACGACCCGGAGGACGAGAACTACCGCAAGGGCTTGGAGATCATCAACAACGAGACGGCCCGCCTTTACAACATGGTGGAGGAGCTGCTGGATTTCAGCCGCCTGCAGAACGGCCGCCTGAAGATGGACTGCCGCCTGCTGGACCTTGTGGCCGAGCTGACGGACGCCGTCCTCTTCTGCGAGGCCCGCATCCAGCGGGAGGGACTGCTGCTCTCCTACAACGAGCCGGAGGAGATGATCCCCGTCTATGCCGACCCGGACCGCCTGCGGCAGGTGTTCATCAACATCCTGGACAATGCCATCAAGTATTCGGCCCCCGGCGGGCGCATCACCGTGAAGATCTGGCAGGGTGAGTATAAGGCCTTCATCGAGATCATCGACCAGGGCCGGGGCATCCCGCCGGAAGACCTGGAAAACGTGAAGACCAAGTTCTACAAGGGCAGCAACTCGGTGCGCGGCAGCGGCATCGGTCTGGCGCTGGTGGATTCCATCATGACGGCGCTGGACGGCACGCTCGACCTCAAGAGTACCCTGGGCCGGGGCACCGTGGTCACGCTGGGCCTGCCCCTTTATAAACGCTGAGAAGATTTTGACACAATTTTGCGGTACAATGAGAACTGCAAAAAAATCGCCCGCCCGGCTCAGCCGTGTGCGGGGACAGGAGACATGGATGAATCAACCAAAACAGGAACGTTTCAAAACGAGCGTGGGCGGGCAGGCCCTGATGGAAGGCATCATGATGCGCGGCCCGAAGAACATCTGCTGCGCGGTGCGCAAGCCGGACGGCACCATTGAGACAAAGATCGAGCCGACCCCCACCCACGGCATCTGGACGAAGATCCCCCTCGTGCGGGGAGCCATCTCGATGGTGGAGAGCCTCATCATGGGCTACCGGTACATGATGTATTCCGCACAGGTGAGCATGGGCGACGACTACGACCCCGAAGAGGAGGAGACCGCCTTTGAAAAATGGGTGGGCGACCATCTGGGCAAAAAGGCCGAGGATATCCTGCTGGGCGCTGCCGCCGTGCTGGGCGGGCTGTTCGCCATCCTGCTGTTCACGGTGCTGCCGACCGTTCTGGTGGGCGGCGTCAACCGGCTGCTCCCGCTGGGCCGGTGGAGCAAGGTCATCCTCGAAGCGGTCCTGAAGGTGGCCATCTTCCTGAGCTATATGGTCGCCATCTCCAAAATGAAGGAGATCCACCGCGTGTTCGAGTACCACGGGGCCGAGCACAAGACCATCGCCTGCTATGAGGCCGGGGATGCGCTCACTGTGGAGAATGTCCGCAAATACACCCGCTTCCACCCCCGCTGCGGCACCAGCTTTCTGATCCTGGTCGTCATCGTCAGCGTCTTCCTGTACAGTGTGCTGCCCTGGTCCAGCACCGGGCTGCGGGTGGTGTTCAAACTGCTGCTCCTGCCGGTGGTCATGGGCATCAGCTACGAGCTGCTGAAGTGGTGCGGCCGGTCTGACAACCTTGCCACCCGCATCATCCGACAGCCCGGCATCTGGGTGCAGCATCTGACCGTGTTCGAGCCGGACGACAGCATGATCGAAGTGGCCATTGCGGCGGTGACGCCCGTCCTGCCCGAAGACCCGGAGGATGGCAGATGGTGAACGAAGGCATCCTGCCCCGCGCAGCGCTGCGGCAGGTGGAGGCCCGGCTCACCGAGGCGGGCTGCCCCGATGCCGATTTTGATGCCGCCGAACTCTTCCGGCTGGCGGTGGGCGTGGACGCCCGGCTGGCCACGGCTCCGCTGACCGCCGCACAGGCGGCGCAGCTGGAAGCCCTGACCGCCCGCCGTGCCGACCGTGAGCCGCTGCAATACCTCTGCGGCAGCTGGCCGTTCCTCGACTTTGAGCTGGCGGTGGGGCCCGGTGTGCTCTGCCCCCGTGCCGATACCGAAGTGGTGGCCGAGGCCGCCGCTGAACTGCTGCGGGGCGTCCCGCACCCGAAGGTGCTGGACCTCTGCGCCGGGACCGGCTGTCTGGGCCTGGGCGTCCAGCGGTTCTGCCCGGCGGCAGAGGTGACGAGCCTGGAAAAAAGCTCGGCGGCGTTTGCGTATCTGACCCGGAATGCCAGCCTGCTCAATGGGCTGCATCTGACCCCGGTGCAGGGAGACCTGTTCACCTATTGGGAGACTCTGCCGGAAGGGGAGCTGGACCTCATCGTGTCCAACCCGCCCTACCTGACCGCGGCCGAGATGGGGCAGCTGCAGCCCGAAGTGGCACAGGAACCGGCCATGGCGCTGGCAGCGGGGGAGGATGGCCTTGTATTTTACCGTGCCCTCGCGGAACACTACCAGAGAGCGCTCCGCCCCGGCGGTGCGCTGGCGCTGGAGATCGGCTGGCAGCAGCGGGAAGCCGTCACGGCCCTGCTGGAAGCAAACGGCTGGGTCGGGATCGCCTGCCGGAAGGACTACGGCGGCAACGACCGGGCCGTCACCGCAAGAAAACCCTGCAAGTGACCGCAAAGCCCGGCTGCCTGCCGCAAGACGCGTGGGCCTGCCCGGCCTGCCGAAGGGCGAGGTTTTGCGCCGACTTGCGGGTCAGCTTGAGCGGAAAAATAATCGAAAAAGCAAACAACTTCCTGTTGTAATATTCTGGATTTGTGATATACTATTAGAGAAAGAATCGGAATGCCCCGCGCAGGCGGCGGAACGAGCCGCGCCGGGAGAGGACAGCAAAGGAGAACACTATGGCAGCAAAGAATCAGAACACGGTCGTCACCGCGACCCAGAAGACCGAGCCGGGTGCCAAGAAGGACGCGCTGGCGACCGCGCTGGCCCAGATCGAAAAGCAGTTCGGCAAGGGTGCCGTCATGAAGCTGGGCGACAATGCCGCCATGCAGGTGGAAGCCATCTCCACCGGCAGCCTGGGCCTGGATATGGCGCTGGGTGTGGGCGGTGTGCCGCGCGGCCGCATCGTCGAGGTGTACGGCCCGGAATCCAGCGGTAAGACCACGCTGGCCCTGCACATCCTGGCCGAGGCTCAGAAGCAGGGCGGCGAGGTCGCCTTCATCGACGTCGAGCACGCGCTGGACCCCGTGTATGCCGAGGCACTGGGCGTGGACATCAACAACCTGCTGGTCAGCCAGCCGGACACCGGTGAGCAGGCCATGGAGATCTGCGAGGCGCTGGTCCGTTCCGGTGCCATCGACGCCATCGTCGTGGACTCGGTCGCCGCCATGGTCCCCCGCGCCGAGATCGAGGGCGAGATGGGCGACAGCCACGTCGGCCTGCAGGCCCGCCTGATGAGCCAGGCCATGCGCAAACTGACCAGCGTCATTGGCAAGACCAACACGGTCTGCGTCTTCATCAACCAGCTGCGTGAGAAGGTCGGCGTCGTCTACGGCAACCCCGAAGTCACCACCGGCGGCCGTGCGCTGAAGTATTATTCCTCGGTGCGCATCGACATCCGCCGTGTGGAGGGTCTGAAGGACTCCTCCGGCCAGTTCATCGGCAACCACACCCGCGCCAAGATCGTGAAGAACAAGGTGGCACCTCCGTTCCGTGAGGCCGAGTTCGACATTATGTTCGGCGAGGGCATTTCCAAGATGAGCGAGCTCATTGATCTGGGCGTCAAGCTGGGCATCGTCCAGAAGAGCGGCGCATGGTTCAACTACGGCGATATCCGCCTGGGCCAGGGCCGCGACAACGCCAAACAGTTCCTGCGGGACAACCCGGAGCTGGCCAACGACATCGAGGGCCAGATCCGCGCCAATGCCGACAAGCTCTATGCCACCCGCCGCACCGCAAAGGCAGCCGCCGCTGCACCGGACGCCGGCAGCAAGGCCGAGTCCGCCCCGGCCAAGGAGCCGGTGGTCAAGGCTCCCGTCCGCAGCAGCGAGAGCGAACTGGACATTATGGTGGAAGAGTAAATGGCATGGTACCGTGGAGCCCGCCGCCCGCTGGACGAGGCGGAAAAATCCACCGATGCGGCCAAGGCCCGTGCCCGCGCGATGGAGCTGCTGGCCGGGCAGGAGCTGTCCTCCGGCGGCCTCTACGAGCGGCTGAACCGCCGCTTTGCCGGGCAGACGGCTGCCGCCGTGGTGGCTGAGATGGTGGAGCGGGAGTATGTCAACGATGCGCGCTATGCCGAGACCCGCGCCCATGGCCTGCTGGCGGCGAAAAAAAGCCGCCGCGCTGCCGCACAGAACCTGCGGCAGAAGGGCTTGAGCGCCCCGCAGATCGAACAGGCGCTGGACACGGTCTATGCCGCCGACGAGACCGGGGAAGACCCGGAGCTGGAAGCCGCCGCCGCACTGGTGGCCAGCCGCTACCGCAAAAAACTGGAAGCCGGACGCCGCGACCTCGTGGTGGCCGCTCTGATGCGCCGGGGCTTTGCCTACCCGGTCATCCGGGACGCGATCCGGCGCGTGGAACAGGAATAACGGCTTGTTTGCACGGCCGCTTCGTCTCGTACACAGTGCCGGAACGGCCATTCGGAAGAACACCGGAACCGTAAAAAAGAAAGAGAGTAGCATCCCCTTATGAAAATTGCATGTATTTCCCTTGGCTGCCCGAAGAACCAGGTCGATCTGGACGGCATGGTCCACATCCTGCTGTCTGCCGGGCACGAGACCGTGGCCGAGCTGGGTGAGGCCGACGTCATTCTGGTCAACACCTGCGGCTTCATCGAGAGCGCCAAGACCGAGGCCATCGAAAACATCCTGGAAGCCTGCTCCTACAAGCAGCAGAACCCCGATCTGAAGGTCATCGTCACCGGCTGCCTGGCCGAGCGCTACCGCAGCCAGATCGAGGAGGAGATCCCCGAAGTGGACGCCGTGGTCGGCTGCGCCTCCAACAAGGCCATTGACTCCATCGTGGCCCGCCTGTTCAACGGCGAAGACCACCTCGAAAGCTACGGCCTGAAGAAGGACTTCCCGCTGGGCGGCAAGCGTGTCATCGGCACCCCCGCCCACTATGCGTACTTAAAGATCGCCGAAGGCTGCAACAACCGCTGCCACTACTGCGCCATCCCCGGTATCCGCGGCCCGCTGCGCAGCCGCGACATGGCCGACTGTGTGGCCGAGGCCCGCTGGCTGGCCGGTGAGGGCGTCAAGGAGCTTATCATCGTGGCGCAGGACCCCACCGCCTATGGCGAGGACTGGGGCAAGCCGGGCAGCATCTGCGAGCTGCTGGATCAACTGAACAAGGTCCAGGGCATCGAGTGGATCCGCATCATGTACGCCTACCCGGAGCGGATCACCGATGCGTTCATTGCCGCCATGAAGCGGAACGAGAAGGTCCTGCCGTACCTCGACCTGCCCATCCAGCACTGCAACGATGTCATCCTCAAGAACATGAACCGCCGCTCCAACCGTGCGGAGCTGCTGGACGTCATCGGCAAGCTGCGCCGCGAGATCCCCGGCATCACCCTGCGCACCACCCTGATCGCAGGCTTCCCCGGCGAGACTGAGGAGCAGTTCGAAGACCTGTGCAACTTCGTCAAGGAGGTGCAGTTCGACCGCCTGGGCTGCTTTGCCTACTCGGCTGAGGAGAACACCGTGGCCGCCCGCATGGACGGCCAGATCGAGCAGGAGGTCAAGGAGAAGCGCGCCGAGCTGGTGATGCAGATCCAGACCGGCATCATGGCCCAGAAGCAGGCGGCCAAGGTCGGCCAGACCGTCCGCGTCATCTGCGACGGCATCGACGACGAGAGCGGCCTGTACCTTTGCCGCACCGCAGCCGATGCCCCCGAAGTGGACGGCAACGTCTGCGTTTCCAGTGAAGAGCCGCTGTATCCCGGCGCGTTCTATGACATCCTGGTGGACGACAGCGACCTCTACGATCTGTATGGTACTGTCAAAAAATAACAAATTGGAGGGTAAAACGTATGAATCTGCCCAATAAACTGACCCTGTGCCGCATCATTCTGGTGCCCGTCTTCATGATCTTCGTCTCGCTGACCGAGTTTGGCACCGAGACCTTCAACGCCACATGGTATCTGGTGGCAGGCATCGTCTTTGCCGCTGCCAGCTTCACCGATTATCTGGACGGCCATCTGGCCCGCAAGTGGCACATGGTCACCGACTTCGGCAAGTTTGCCGACCCGCTGGCCGACAAGCTGCTGACCACGGTGGCCCTCATCTACATGATGCGGGACGGCGTGTGCAGCCCCGTGGTGCTCTGCATCATCCTGGCCCGCGAGTTCGCGGTGTCCGGCCTGCGGATGGTTGCCGCCGGTGCGAAGGACGGCAAGGTCATCGCGGCCAATATGTGGGGCAAGGTGAAGACGGTGCTGCAGATGCTGACCATCATCTTCTACTTCTTCGGCATCTCGCTGACCTATGGCAATACCGTCCTCGGCAATCTGAACGTCTGGCTCATCTCCTACTGGCTGTGCTGGCTGGTGGCAGCGGCCACCGCCATCTCCGGTATCAAGTATCTGTGGGACAACCGCAGCTTCATCAACACGGCAAAATGATCCATTCTGGAATAAAATGAAACAAAATTCGCTTTTGGATCAGCTTCGGCGGGTGTTGTCCATCCTGCTGAACCTGGCCGTGGTGCGGATGGAGCCCATCGCCATCCGGATGAGCTGGGAAGCGGTGGGCGAGCAGACCCTGACCTTCTACACCGAAAACTCCAACCTCTTCTCGGCGGCGGTCTGCCTGCTGGTGGCAGTCTGCCAGCTGTGGGCGCTGCTGTCCGGCCGTGCGCTGCCCCGCTGGGTCAAGCGGCTGAAGTTCATTGCGGCCTGCTGCCTGACCCTGACCTTCCTGACGGTGGTCTTCGTGCTGGCACCCTGCTACCCCGATGAGGGCGGTGTGGTGTTCCTGCTGACGGAAAGCTCCATGCTGTACCACCACCTGCTGAACCCGGTCTTCGTTTTTGTCTCCTTCGTCTTTCTGGAACGGGAGCCGCGGCTCCCGGCCCGGAACATCCCGCTGGCGCTGGTGCCGACGGCGATCTATGGAAGCATCGCCCTGTGGGCCAACTACCAGCGTCTGTGGACGGGGCCTTACCCCTTTTTGCTGGTGTATGAGCAGACGCCCCGGCAGACGGTGCTGTGGTGTGTGGGCATCCTGGCCGGGAACCTGATCTGCGCAGCGCTGGTCTGGTGGCTGGGGGGCAACAGCCGGAAACGCCGATAAACTGCAACCCAAAGAGCCTGTTTTCTGACGGCAGCTGCCGCCGGAAAACAGGCCCTTTTTGCGTGAAGCAGGGGGGGAACGGATCAGTCCGCTTTCTTGTATTCTGCTTTCATGGCAGAATAGCCGATGAGGACGGTCCACACATAGGCGCAGGTCTTGGGGATCATCAGCAGGCCGATGACCGGGATCACATCGCCCAACAGCACCACCGGGATATAGAAGCCGAAGCTCAGCACGATGGTGAGCCACATCCAGCGGAACGCAGTGTCGTGGTGCTCCTTGGCGCTGCGGTAGAACAGCACGATGACCAGCAGGCCCAGCAGCGCGAAGGGGAGGTTGCGGTAGATGCCCCAGGACAGGGGAGAGTGATTGGTGAGCCACTGGTTCTGGGGCATCATGCAGAGGATCACACGGGCAGCCGACAGAGCGTAGACGGCCCAGGTCACGGCCTTCTGGCCCTGGATGTGGTAGCGCTGACGCCAGACGTAGTACAGCAGCACATAGAATACCGTCATGGTGACCGAGGTGATCCACTTGCCCAGACCCAGCTGGAAAGCGTAACTGTCAAGGCCGGTGGTGCACAGAGCCAGTGCGCGGGGCACCAGATGGAAGGAATCACCGGCACCCAGCACCACAGCCATCCAGCCAAACAGCTGGAACTGGGCGGAGCCTTTGCTGTTCCGGATCATGCGGATGCCCACGGAAAGGACGGTGAGCAGATAAAAAATGTCAAAAAGCGTTTCAAAGATCGCACGCATCGTAAAAATCTCCTTTGTTGTCTGAAATGGGTGGAATGGGGGAATGCAGCGGGGTCCTGCCTGAGAGAACGGAACCTCACCTCCTTGGTTGAACAGTGTTCACTTTGACGGATAAAAAATCCCCACGAAACCGTGGGAAGTTTTTTAATAGATGGCCCGCCGGACGATCTCCAGCACCATGGACGGGTCGAAATCCTGCTGCACCAGCGCGGAAAGCATCTGGGAAAACAGGACTCCGGCAAACCGTTCGGCGGTGAACTGGTCGTTAAAGGCGTCCGGCCGGACGTTGGGGTCCTGCTGCAGGACGAAACACAGCTGCCGCAGGATGTGCTGCCACGCCTGCTGCATCTGCTGTTTTCCATCCGCCGTGCCCTGGTGCATAAAGCCAAGGGAGTGATGGGTGAAAAAGCCGGGATACTGGGCGCAGCCGTATTCCAGCTGCCGGTACATCCAGCGGACACAGGCCAGCGTGTCCCGGAAGACGGCTTCGTCCTCCGGGCGGTGGAAGATATCGTTCCAGATGCTTTCCACCGTGGCGCTCACCAGCTCGGTCTTGGATGCAAAGTAGTTGTAGATGCAGCCCACCGACACACCGCAGGCCGCAGCCACGGCGCGGATGTTGACCGCTGCCCATCCATTTTGCTGGATGAGGGCACGACTGGCTTTTAAGATATCCTCTTTGGAGGTTGCGGTAAGATTCATGCGATCACCTCAAAATGAACTGTGTTCATTATAGGCAAGACACAACGTTCTGTCAAGGGGAAAAGCAAACAAGTTTTTGGAAATTTTTGCACGGTACAAAAAAGGCTGCCCCACGGGAAGACCCGTGGGGCAGCCTTGGAAAGAACGCTGGTCGTTACAGCAGCGGGATGCCGGCCTTGGCGCAGGCTTCGTGCGTGGCCTGATCCCAGACGCTGGCCTGGACCTCGCCGATGTGGACACTGCCCAGCAGCAGCATGCACAGGCGGCTCTGGCCGATGCCGCCGCCGATGGTGTAAGGCAGCTCGCCGGACAGAACGGCCCTGTGGAACGGCAGGGCGCGGCGGTCGTCGCAGCCCGCCATGGTCAGCTGCCGGTCCATGCTTTCGGGGCTGACGCGGATGCCCATGCTGCTCAGCTCATAGCTGCACTGCAGCGGCTCGTTCCAGAACAGCAGGTCGCCGTTCAAATCCCAGTCATCGTAGTCGGGCGCACGGCCATCGTGGGGCTTGCCGCTCTTCAGCGGGGCGCCGATCTTCATTAGGAAGGTGGTGCCGTTCTCCTTGACGAAAGCGTTCTCGCGCTCCTTCGGGGTCAGGTCAGGGTACCGATCTTCCAGTTCCTGGGTGGTGATAAAGGTCACGTTCGGGGTGTGCAGGGGCAGGTCCTGCAGCTGGGGGAACATGGCGTGGAGGTTCATCTCGGTGGCGCAGACCGCCGACACGATGGAGCGCACGACATTCTTCAGATAGGCTTCGTTGCGGTCCTCTTCACGGATGACCTTCTCCCAGTCCCACTGGTCCACGTAGACGGAATGGAGGTTGTCCAGTTCCTCGTCGCGGCGGATGGCGTTCATGTCGCAGTACAGGCCCTTGCCCACCCGGAAGCCGTAGTCCTTCAGGGCTTTGCGCTTCCACTTGGCCAGCGACTGCACCACCTGCGCTTCGGTGCCGCTGTCCTTGATGTCGAAGGTGACCTTCCGCTCGACGCCGTTCAGGTCGTCGTTCAGGCCGGTGGAGGCCTCCAGGAACAGCGGTGCGGACACGCGGTAGAGGTTCAGCGTGGCGCAGAGCGTGTCTGCGAACAGCCGCTTCACGGTGCCGATGGCGCGCTGGGTGTCGTACAGATTCAGCGCAGGCGTGTAGTTTGCCGGGATGATCGTTTTACTCATGGCAGTTTACCCCTCTCTTGCGCTCCAGACCGGCCGAATTGCCGGAGCCGGAGACACTTCCCTTTAATATAGTAAATTATGGCACAAGTTGAGGGAGATGTAAAGGGGGATGCCGAAAAAGCTGCGCTCAGGCGGGCAGGGTGCGCAGAATGAACCGCGGCCCCTCCTTGCCCACCGTCCCGGTGGGGACGAAGCCGACCTTGCGGAGAACCGCCTGGGAGGCCGCATTGGCGGGTTCGGTCTCAGCCTCCACAGCGGCCACACCGGGCTGGGCCAGCGCCCAGCGGCAGGCGGCGCGGACGGCCTCGGTGGCATAGCCCTGGCCCTGAAATTCGGGTGAGATGCCGTAGCCGATCTCCGGCTGGCCGTTTTTGGGCAGACCCTTGAAGCAGAGGTCGCCGACAAAGTCACCGGAATCGTTCTGGTAAAGGCCCCAGGCCGTGTACCAGATCCACGGCTCCGGGTGCCGGAGGGAGAGGGTCAGCATTTCGGTATAGGGGCCGACCAGCTCCGGGTCGGTGGTGCGGGCGAGCAGGGTGCGCATCCCATCCGGCTGCAGCGGGATGAGAAAAAGACGTTCGGTCAAAAGCTGCATGGAGGACCTCCGTAAAATGATTGACAAATCATAAAAAAAACTCTATAATAAAGATGCAAAAGGCGCTGTCCGGCAAAACGGCTAGCTCCTTACTGACACGTCAAAGAGAAAATGACCGTGTGCTTGGGGAAGCATTTGGGCGGTCATTTTTTCTTTTTGTCGTTTTTATCTTTTCGCGATTCCAGCATCCGAAATGTGATATCGAATGTTACATGTACTGTGGTGACAATCAAGGTCAGCAAACTGACAAAGAATGCCATCAACGTGAGAATCTCGACAATCGTCATAGAACGATCCCTCCCTTCGCCGAAAGCGTCGGGAGGTAACTCCAAAAAGTGCCCTCCCGACACTTGCTTCACTCAATGAGTCAAGGACGAATCGGTATGGGATAGCCGCCTGCGTTTTTGGGACAGCGCCTTAAGGAATCTGGAATACCCAGATACAACATTAAAATACCATAAAATTCGACGCTCCGCAAGATAAAATCAAGATTTGCCGCCTTGACTTTCGTAGGCTGGACAGATATAATAAACCTGTATCAGAACAAATGCGTTGATCCGGGCAGAGTAGCGCAGGGAGCGTCTGCACAGAGAGAACGGGCCGTTGGCTGGGAGCCTGTTTGCAGAGGACTGTGGGAAGTGCGCCCGGAGAGCACACTGCGGGAAGGACAGTATCGCAGTGCGGCGGCCGCCGTTACCGGCTTTGAGCGACAAACAGAAGTGGAACCGCGATTTGGAATGAGAACCGCCTTCGTTGCTGTACCAGGGTACAGCGAGGAGGGCTTTTTTGTTTTTGCGGCTTCTGTCTGCCACACAAAAGGAGAGGTTTTTATGCAGATTTTCAACACCCTGACCCGCCAGAAGGAAGAGTTCGTGCCGCAGGTGCCCGGCGAGTACCGCATCTACGTCTGCGGCCCGACCGTTTACAACTATATCCACATCGGCAACGCCCGCCCGCTGATCGTGTTCGACACCCTGCGCCGCTATCTGGAATACCGCGGCAATAAGGTCATCTATGTGTCCAACATCACCGACATCGACGATAAGCTCATCAAGAAGGGCCAGGAAGAGGGCACCTCCATGAAGGAAGTCGCCCAGCGCTTTGAGGCCGAGTACCTCAAGGATGCCGCCGGTCTGAACTGCAAAAAGCCCACCGTCCAGCCCCGCGCCACCGAGCACATCCAGCAGATTTTGGACATCGTCAAGGACCTGATCGACTCTGGCCACGCCTATGTGGCCAAGAACGGCGACGTCTACTTCCGCGTCAAGAGCGACCCGGAGTATGGCAAGCTCAGCCACCTCAAGCTGGACGATCTGGAGAGCGGCAACCGCGAGCTGCGCAGCCAGATGGAGGATGACCTGAAGGAAGACCCCGCCGACTTCGCCGTCTGGAAGGCCGCCAAGCCCGGCGAGCCTGCCTGGGAAAGCCCCTACGGCATGGGCCGCCCCGGCTGGCACATCGAGTGCAGCGCCATGAGCCGCACCCATCTGGGCAAGACCATCGACCTGCACTGCGGCGGGCAGGACCTCATCTTCCCCCACCACGAGAACGAGATCGCCCAGAGCGAGTGCGCCAACGGCTGTGCGTTCGCCCGTTACTGGATGCACAACGGCTTCATCAATGTGGACAATCAGAAGATGTCCAAGAGCCTGCACAACTTCTTCACCGTCCGCGATGTGGCCAACCTCTACGGCTATGAGCCCATCCGCTACTTCATGCTGACTGCAGGCTACCGGATGCCGCTGAACTACACCGTAGACCTCATCGAGAGCTGCAAGAACAGCCTGGAGCGCCTGTACACCTGCCGCGAGAACCTCGATTTCGCCCTGAGCAAGAGCGAGTTCGGCACCGACGAGAGCCTGAAGGCCAAGGCCGACGAGGCCCGCACCAAGTTCTGCAAGGCCATGGACGACGACCTGAACACTCCCGACGCGCTGGCTGCGGTGTTCGATCTGGTCAAGGAGATCAACACTCTGTCCGCTTCTTCCACCAAAGAAGCGCTTGAAGCTGCCGCCAAGGCGTTCGACGAGATCACCGACGTGCTGGGCCTGATGTACAACCGCAGGAAGGACGAGGTGCCCGCCGAAGTGACCGAGCTTGTCGAAAAGCGCGCTGCGGCCAAGAAAGCCAAGGACTGGGCCACCGCCGATGCCATCCGCGCCCAGCTGACCGAGATGGGCTGGGCCGTCAAGGATACCGCCCAGGGCCCCCAGCTGAGCAAGCTGTAAAAAGCGGAAGAAACTGCCGTGCGTCTGCACGGCAGTTTTTATATCAAAATTTTGAGTTACTTGAATCCCGTTATTGACCCAAAGGGCAGGATGCGGTAAAATAAAGTTGGTCCAAAGCAATTTTTGGCCCGGCGGGAAGTCTCCCGCCGCACGACCGCAACCTTTGAAATGCAAACAGGAGGTCTGCTCTATGAAGACCAAAAGGATGATCTCGCTGCTGCTCGCCGTCCTTCTGACGCTGAGCGTGGCCGTTACCCCGGCGTTTGCAGCGTCGGCGGGGGATCTGCTGCCCGCCGCAAAAAGTGCAGATGTCGAGGAAAGCAATGATGTCGTTTCCATCCGCCTGACCACGTCGGGTGAGTTGGTTTATGGTTCGCCGTTCACCCTCAGCGTCGTGACCAAACCCGCCGACACCCAGTATATCGGCGTGGTCATCGGCACCAAGGGCGAGGCAAAGGGCTATGTGACGCTGGTCCTCTCGGACAAGATCCGCACCCTGCTCAAGCTGATCCCGCTGCCGCGCAAGATGTCCGCTACGCCGGATCAGCAGGAAGAATTCAACCTCTACGCCTACATCAAGCAGCTCATTGACGGCAACGATGTGAGCGTACTGCTGCGGGTGGCCGACGAGGTCGTTTCGGTGATGGATGTGCTGCAATTCTATATGCCCACCATCAAGGATGTTTCCACCGGCCTGAAGCTGGCGCTGGCACTCATCCGAAAATTCCTGCCGGATGGCGCCTTCAGCCGCATCTACGTGGATGAGCAGCCGACCGAGTCCGGCAACTATGTGGCCGGTGCAGTGGCGCTGGAATCCGGCGACGTGAACACCGCCGGTGTGGCCATGTTCCGCATCAAGCCGAAGACGGAAGGCGTCCGCACCTACTGGGCGCAGGAAGTGCCCGAAACGATGACCGTGGAGGAAGCACAGAACTACGACCTGAGCGCTGTGCTGGAAGTGGACGGCCAGCCCATTCCGGAGGGCAAGATCAGCTACACCTATAAAAAGGGCGGCTGGTTCGGCAGCAAGTCCGACACCCTGCCCACCCAGCCGGGCGAGTATGTCCAGACCGCGACCGTGGGCGGCAACTACTCCTGCGAGAAGATCACCCGCACCATCATCATCCAGTAAAACGATCAGACAATGAGAAGACCCCTGCCGTGCAGCTGCATGGCAGGGGTCTTTTGTATCAGGAACAGCGGAGATCAGATGCCCCGGAACCGCCAGCCCCAGCCCCAGCCGCCGCAGCAGCAGTTGCAGAGGAGGTTCAGCAAGATCATGCTCCAGCACCAGCGCATCAGGCCGCCCGGCTGGGCATAGGTCGTCTGGGTGCGGTAGGTGCGGCCGGAGCTTTGCAGATTGCGCAGATGCACCTGGTATTCGGTGTTGCCCGGCTCCATCTGGGCGGCGCGGCGGGCGTCTTGCAAGGCGTCGATGCTGTTGCCCAGACCCTGATTCGCCAGCGACGAGAGATAATACCACCGGGCGGTGCGGTTCGCGATGCCGTCCAGCACACGGCGGGCCTCGGCGTAGCGGCGGTTCACGATGAAGTTGCGCGCCGCCTGCAGTTCGGGTGTGTCCGCGCTGCTGAAGCCCGGCCCGCTCTGCTGCTGGTAGCCGCCGAACCCAAACCCAAAACCGAACGGGTCGAACCCGAAGTCCCAGTCGCCGTCCTGCTGGCCATAGCCCTGCTGATAGCCGCCGCTGTAGAAGCCGCCATAGCTCTGCTGCTGGCCGTAGGGGTTGCCGTAGCCGCCGTTCTGGGGGCCGGTCTCCCCCTTGGTGATGGCGTCGTAGGCCGCCTGCACTTCCTTGAAGTGCTCTTCGGCCGTGGGGTCGTTGGGGTTCAGGTCGGGGTGCCAGCGCTTGCACTTGGCACGATAGGCTTTTTTGATTTCTTCCTCGCTGGCTCCGCGCTGGATGCCCAGCACCTCATAGGGGTCTTTCATGGATCAACTTCCTCACGTCTCTACGAACTTGCGCGGCCTTGCTGCCGCACGAACAAAATTAAGTGTACAGGACAACGCCTGAAAAATCAAGAGAAACCGCCTCATTCGGCGGCTCTGGGGGGATTTTTTGCATGTTTGCAGTTGTATTTGAGCCAGACGCCGGAGTAGAGGATGTTCCGCAGCAGGTCCACATCCTCCACGCAGGGCAGGCGCTCAAAGCTGCGGGCACAGTTGGCGAGCAGCAGCTCGAAGATCTCCCGCATCTCTTCTTCGTAGCCGGGCAGCTGGTGCAGGCTGCGCAGCGGGTTGTAGGCTCCCTTTTTCAGGTCGCGGTCCAGGTCGTCGTAGGCATCCAGCAGGTAGATGTATTTGCCCAGATGAAAGCCGATGCTGCGCAGCTCCGGGGACCAGTGGTCCTGCTTGTAGTCGAACAATTCCGCCATCAGGTCGCCAAAGCAGCCGGACACGGCGTCCAGGTCTTCGCTGCCCTCGGCCTCGTACTGCGCCAGCCGGTCCAGACAGGCGCGGATGGCGCTGCACTGCCGGGGCCAGCGTTCGGCGGCTGCCGCAGTGGGGGCGGCGAGCAGTGACTCAAACCCCAGCCCCAGCAGGCTGCGGTCATCGTTCCACTTGTCCTGCGCGTTGTAGTAGTGGAGCGCAACGCTCAGGTCGGCGCAGTAATCGGTTGGCCCGCTGGAACGCCAGTCCACCTTCCGGATGGGGTGGATGGGGCAGTGGTCTGCGCCGGTGTGCAGCGCAGTCTCGCCATCGTACAGGCTGGAGAGCAGCAGATCCAAAAAGGTCAGGTCATAGCTCAGGGTCAACCGCCCGCGCAGACCGTGCAGCGCACCGATGCGGCGGCAGAGCCCGCAGTAGGCTGAGCGGTACCGCGCCTGCGCTTCCGGCGAAAGCGCAGCCTGATTCGGGATCACATATCCGAACATGGCTCAGCTCTTCTTGATGAACTGGGTGCCGCAGCGGGGGCAGGAGATCTGGATGCGGCCGCGCCCGCGGGGCACACGGAGCTTCTGGCGGCACTGGGGGCAGCGGTAATAGTGATAGACCTTGCGGTTGGCCCACTGCTCTTTCAGACCCCGGAACTTGTTGTCCACCCGGTCTTTGAGGGTGTAGAACTTGTAATTCTCTTCGGTCCGCTTCGAGATGTTGCGGCTGAAGGTGCGGTAATAGCAGAAGCCCAGCAGCACCACACCCAGCCAGGTGAACAGGCTGATGCGGCTGACGATGGCGATGAGCAGCAGAACCAGAGAGGCGATGCTCAGAAACTGGTTCAGGCCGTCGGTGCCGTAGCGGCCGATCATAAAGCGGCGAAGTTTTTCTCTCATAATCGTACAGTCCTTTGTCCTCAAACTCTTCAAAAGGGGACGGCCGAAGCCGTCCCATAAACTCTTTACACCCATAGAATATCAGCCAAACATGATAAAACTTTGAACGGAGTGCAAATCTATCATGAAAGGACGGGATTTAAGAACGCTTGCGCACCGTGAGCACGGCTTCGGTGTCCAGCGCGCCCTCCATTTTGCAGTGGAGCACGGCGCGGCCTGCCCGGCCGGTGGTGGCAAGGTAGGTGCCCGCCATGCCGCCCCGCAGCGGCACGACGCTGGGGCCGAGGATCCGGACCGGGCCTTCCACGCTCAGCTGAACGGCCTCGCCGCAGTAGGGCAGGAAGTTGCCGTTCTGGTCGATGGCCCGCAGGCTGACGGCGGCGCAGTCCCAGGTAGGGCCGTCCGTCAGCAGGGGATTGTAGACCGTGCACTCCAGCCGGACGCTCTGCACCGGCTCCCGCACCACGGTGCGGACGGTGCGCCCATGCCACACGGCCTCGAACCGGTAGACGCTGGAGGGCGAGCCGAGAACGCCGATGTACTTGTAGTACATCCGGAGCAGGTCGTTCCAGCTCAGCCGCAGCGAGAGCAGCCGCGCCCGGCTCAGGGGCGAAAGGCTCAGCGCGTCCCGGCGCATCTCGTTGAGGATGGCGGCCACCTGCGGCGCGACCACGGGGTCCAGCCCCTCATACTTTTCGAGCAGGGAGCCAACGAAATCCTGCACCTCGATGGGCGGATGGGGCAGCGCCGCGAACCGGCCCCGGCGGTCCGGGCTGAACTCGGCAATGAAATCGTTGCCGCGGTAGAGCCGGACGCTCTCGGCGTTGGTGAACACCCAGCAGGCCCCGGCAAACCCGCCGGGGTGGTCGCCCAGCGCCATGCTGGACGAAACTTCCAGCACGATGTCGGAGGGGGAGCGGGGCGTCTTCTGGCTGGCATAGACGGCAGCGGAGAGCTTCGGGTTCCGGAACGCGTCGAGCACACCGTGGTAACAGATGCGGTCGCCGCTGCCGAACTCCCGGTGGGTGTTGTAATCGGCCATGCACCAGCCAAAGCTGCCCGCCACGCCCGGCTGGGCGATGGCATCGTTCAGGACGGCCGCGTGGTGGAGGGCCTGGGCCAGCCGGTGCGGCTCGTCGTCAAAGGTCTTGGCCGGGAACTGCTGGCCCCCGAACTCGCTGATGAGGTAGCCCTTGCGCAGGTCGGGCGTGACGGCGGAGCGGTTCTCGCAGCCAGCCCCCCGCCCGGTGTAGGAATAATCGTTGTAGGCGTAGACGTCTTCCAGCAACTGGTCTTTGCGGCGGATGTGGGCACCGCCGGTGGGGCGGGTGGGGTCCAGCCGCCGGACAGCCTCGTTGGTGCGCTTGTAGAACGCTTCATCGTCGGGGCTACCGTTGACCCGTACGCCCCACAGAAAGACGCTGGGATGGTTGCGGCACTGGCAGACCATCTCGCGGCAGTTCTGCAATGCCTGCGCCTGCCAGCTCTCGTCGCCGATGTGCTGCCAGCCTGGCATCTCCACAAAGACCAGAAGCCCCAGCTCGTCGCAGGCGTCGAGGAAGGCTTGGCTCTGGGGGTAGTGGCTGGTGCGGACTGCGTTGCAGCCCAGCTGCTTTTTCAGGATCTGGGCATCCAGCTGCTGGATGCTGTCCGGCATGGCGTAGCCCTGATAGGGGTAGCTCTGGTGGCGGTTCAGGCCGCGCAGCTCCACCCGCTGGCCGTTGAGGTACAGCCCGCCCGCCACGAACTGAAGGGTGCGGAAGCCGAACCGGGTGGATTTTTCGTCCAGCACCCGGTCGGGCAGGCCGCTGGTGCCGGGGCGGATGAGCCGCACGGTGAGGGTGTACAGGAAGGGGTGGCCGATGCTCCATGGGTGGACGCCGTTCAGGGTGCCCACGATGGGCAGCGACAGCTCGCCGCTGTAGAGTGCCCGGCTCCCGGCGGGGCTGCGGATCTCGGCCTGCAAAGTGCAGCCGACCGTCTCGCCCACGGTGGAGGTGTAGATGCGGAAATCGCCCTCGGCCTGCGCCTCGATGAAGATGTCCCGCAGGTAGGCAGGCTCCTTCACGTCCAGCGAGACGGCGCGGTAGATGCCGCCGTAGGTCAGAAAATCAATCTGCCCGCCGAAGGGCGGGATGTTCAGGTCTTCCCGGCTGTCGCACCGGACGGCCACGACGTTCTGCTCCCCCAGACGGAGGGATTCGGTCAGGTCCACGGTAAAGGCCGTGTAGCCGCAGCCATGATGAAACACCCGGCGGCCGTTACAGAAGACGGTGGCGTCGTGCGCCACGGCCTCAAAGGTCAGCAGGACCGTGCGGCCCTGCCACTCCTTGGGCGCAAAAAACTCCCGCCGGTAGCCGCAGAGCCGCTGGTAATCGTTCTCATTGCAGTAATTGTAGGGCAGCGTCCTGACCGTGTGCGGGATGCGCACCGGGGTCAGGGGCAGATCCGGACATTCCGGCCGCACGATGGCGGGGTCGAATACCGGGGTGAAGGTCCAGCCGTCGTTCCAATCGTAGTGTTCCATAGCCTGCTCTCCGTCATGGTAAAAAATACTTATCTTCATGTTACCACAAAGTTATGAACGAAAAAAGGATGCAGGCGCTGTTTCTGCGGGATTTCTCACTTTTTCTGGAACAAAAGCGGCGGATGGCAGCAGAAAAGCCCGGCCGGGCAGTGCCGGTCAGGCTTTTCGGGCGTGGCTGCTTATCGGATGAAATTCGTCATGGGGCGGCGGGGATTCTCCGGGTGCCGGATGCCGGCGGCCTTGCCGGCCTCGATGCACTGGAGCAGCCAGGCCATGTTCCGGCCCAGCTCCCGCATCACGGCGCAGCCCTCTTCGTCCTGCAGGACCTGTGCGGGGTTGGAGCCGTGGACCATGGCCCAGTAGGAGCCGTTGACCAGCGGCATGTGGAAGAACTCCGGGTACTTGACCAGCTGGTCCAGCGTGGTGGTGGTGCCGCCGCGGCGGGCCGAGCAGCAGATGGCGGCAGGCTTGTAGGCCAGATACTTGCCGCCTGCGTAGCTCAGGCGGTCCATAAAGCTGGTCATGTTGCCGGAGGCCGAGGCATAGTGCACCGGGCTGCCGAAGACGAAGGCGTCGGCGGTCCTGGCTTTTTCGATGGCCTCGTTGACCACGCCGCCAAAGACACAGCCACTGCCTGCGGCGCAGCCGCCGCAGCCGATGCAGCCGCCGACGGGCCGGGTGCCGACGTTGAAGATCTCGGTCTCGATGTGGGCGCGGTTCAGCTCCTCCGCGATGAGGGACAGAGCGGTGTAGGTGCAGCCTTTCTCGTGGGGGCTGCCGTTGATGAGCAGGACTTTCATACGTTGAATCTCTCCTTTTGACCATGCGCCCCGGAACAGGGGGCGCTCTGCCCTGATTTTAGCACACTTGCGGCCGCAGTGCAACGCGGGCCTTGACAAAGTACGGTGTCTTGACAATAATATAAAGATACATAAAACGGAATGCAAAAGGAGGCAACCACATGCGAGTCATTGCAGGAGACGCACGGGGCAGACGGCTGGAGGCCCTGCCCGGCACCGATATCACCCGCCCCACCCTCGACCAGGTCAAGGAGGCGATGTTCAGCATCGTTCAGTTCGACCTGCCCGGCGCACGGGTGCTGGACCTGTACGCAGGCAGCGGCCAGCTCGGCATCGAGGCCCTCTCGCGCGGGGCAGCACGGTGCGTGTTCCTGGACGAGAACCGCGAGGCCGTCAACATCGTGATGAAGAACTGCAAGACCTGCGGCGTGTTCGACCGCAGCCGTGTCAACATCGGCGAGGCGGCGCGGTATCTTTCCGCCTGCCGTGAGCAGTTCGACCTGGTTCTGCTGGACCCGCCGTTCCACGGTGGTACGCTGGAAAAGATCCTTCCCAGCGTGGAAAAGGTGCTGGCGCCCGGCGGCATCGCCCTGTGCGAGAGCGAGACTGGCCTTGTGCTGCCTGCCGAGGTGGGCAGCCTGACGCTGAAGAAACAGTATAAGTATGGCAAGGTGCTGCTGTGGAAGTACACGAAGCCCATGCAGCCTGCCGGAGAGGAAGATGCGGAATGAACGTGAACGAGCTTTTGGATACCATTGAGGACGCGCTGGAAGAGAGCGCCGGGATGCCCCTTTCGGGCGGCAAGCGGATCGTGGACGTGGAGCAGATCCGGGATTATCTGGACGAGATCCGCCAGAATCTGCCCGTGGAGCTGCGGCAGGCGCAGTCCATCGTCAGCGACCGCGCCCAGCTCATTGATTCGGCCAACGCCCAGGCCCAGGCCATCGTGAAAAAGGCCGAGGATCGCGCCCGCATCCTCGTCAGCGAGGCGGAGATCGTCAAGGCGGCCCAGCAGCGCGCCTCTGAGATCGTCTCAGCTGCCCAGACCGAGGCCCGCACCGTCCGCCAGACCGTGACCGACTACTGTGATAATATGCTCAAGACCACCGAGGAGACCATGGCAGAGAACGCTGCGCAGGTTCGGAACGTCCGCGCCAATCTGCGCCAGACGCCCCGGAAACCCCAGTGAGCGGAGTTTGTCGGAAAAACCCATTTGCCCCTGCAAGCAAAAGTGACGGCTTGCAGGGGCTTTTTTTGTGACATTTTGAGAGAAAAACCAGCCCGAAAAGCCTTGCATTCGCAGGGCGGTTTTGTTACAATAAAACTGTATCAGAGAGATGCCTTGGGGCAGTGTGTGCCTGCGGGCAGAAAAACACGGCGAAAAACGGAAAAACAGCGTGAAATCGCCGGATGATACGCAACTTGAAACGACAGAAAGGAGGCTGGGCCCTATGGGCAGTGAAACGATCGGACAAGCCTTTGACCCGGCCTCGTTTGAGCATGTGCCTGTGCTTTTGAACGAGTGCCTGGACGGCCTTGCCATTGACCCGACAGGCATCTATCTGGACGGCACCGCAGGCGGTGCGGGGCATTCCCGCCAGATCGCGCTGCGGCTGGACGCGGAACAGGGCGGCAGGCTTATCTCATTGGACCAGGACCCGGACGCGGTGCAGACCGCGCGGGCGCGGCTGGCCGGGCTGCCTGCCACCGTGGTGCAGATCAACTTCCGCTATGCGGGACAAGCTCTGGAACAGCTGGGTATCGACAAGATCAACGGAGCGCTGCTGGACCTTGGCGTTTCCAGCCACCAGCTGGACGATGCCGCCAGAGGCTTTTCCTACCGGGCAGACGCTCCGCTGGACATGCGGATGAGCCAGGAGGGCGAGACTGCCGCCGACCTTGTGAACACCGAGAGCCGGGAGGAGCTGGCCCGCATCCTCAAGGATTACGGCGAAGAACCCTTCGCCTGGCAGATCGCGGGCAAGATCGTCGAGGCGCGGGAGACTTCTCCCATCGAGACGACCCTGCAGCTGGCCGACATCGTGGCCAGCGCCATGTCGGCGGCCGAGCGGCGCAAGAACAAGAACCCATCCCGCCGCACCTTCCAGGCGCTGCGCATTGCAGTCAACCACGAGCTGGACGCACTGGAAGAGGGCATGGACACCATCTTTGAGCATCTGGCCCCCGGCGGGCGGCTGTGCATCATCACCTTCCACTCGCTGGAAGACCGGCTGGTGAAGAACAAGTTCCGCCGCTGGGCCACCGCCTGCACCTGCCCGCCGGAGTTTCCGGTCTGCGTCTGCGGCGGCAGGGCCAAAGCAAAACTCATCACCCGCAGACCCATCGAAGCAAATACGCAGGAGCTGGAAGAGAACCGGCGCAGCCGGTCGGCACATCTCCGCGTTCTTGAAAAAATTTAACCATTGCGGAGTATCAGTGAGGAGGAGAGTACCATGGGCCAGGCAGCATATGATATGACAGAGGTGCGCCGCAGAAGAGCACCCCAGACGCAGCGGAACGTTCCGCTGCGGGTGGAAAAAGGCGGCAAGCCCCGGCTGAACCCGGTGCGCGCTGCCATGCAGCACGCATTGCAGCTGCTCTCGGCGGCGCTGCTGGTGGGCTTTGCCGTCAGCCTGCTGTGGAGCGAGTCCCAGCTGGTGGAGCTGAACAGCAAGATCCAGAACGCCAAGGCGGAGCTCGTCAGCGAGCAGAGCCAGTACACCTACTACAACAGTGCACTGAACAACCGCACCAACATCACCAGCGTGGAAGAGACGGCCACCCGCCTCGGTCTGATGAAGATCGACCAGAGCCAGATCACCTACATCCGCCTGGACGAGGGCAGCGTCCTCGTCCGCAAGGAGTCCGCTGTGCGGCAGTGGACCGACCTGCTGCACGACGGTGCCATGATGGTCATGGGCCGCGTGAACCGCGCAAACTAAAATAAAACAGGAAAAGCGTGCGGCAGCGCACGCTTTTTCGGTTTCTCAGGAGTCAAACCAACATGCAGGAACCATCCTCCAAGAACAAAAAAGGGCTTTACCGGCTGCGCCGCGCCGATCCGCACGAGCGGCTGAGCGTACGGCTGCGACATTTCAGCTTTGGCGCGGCGGTGGTGTTCGTCGTGGCGGCGGCAGGCATCGTCATCCACAGCCTGTACAATATCCAGATCAAGAACGGCGCGACCTTCCGACAGTATGCGGCCCAGCAGCAGCTGCTGGACAGCACCATTCAGGCGACCCGCGGCGAGATCTATGATACGTCCGGCATCACGCTGGCCTCCACCAGCGTGGTCTGGACCATCTGGGCCGACCCCAGCTACAGCACGGCCCTGTTCACCAGCAGCAAGAACGACGACACCGGCGAGGTGACCAGGACGGCCGACCCTGCCGCATTGCAGGAGGTCAGCACCCAGATCACCCTGCGGCTGCTCTCCGGCGACGGCGAGAGCCTGGACAGCGTGGATACCTCCTCGGCGGCCTACCAGACCCAGTACCAGGCGGTGTACGATGCCCTGTCCAAGAGCGACTCGGCCTACCAGACGCTGGCCACCAAGGTGAACAACGCCATCAAGCTGTCCATTGAACAATACGTCACCGCGTATAACAAGGCCCACAAAAAGGCCGATGCCGACAAGGGCATCCGCAAGGGCCGCATCTCTGTCTCGTCCACCAAGAGCTTCCAGCGGGATTATCCCTACGGAGCCTTTGCGGCGGCGGTGCTGGGCTTCTGCGATGCCGACGGCTATGGCACCTACGGCCTGGAAAAATCCTACGAATCCACGCTGGCGGGCGTCAATGGCCGCACCATCACCCTGCGCAACGCTTACGGCAATGCCATCGCGGACGAAAACGCCACCACCTACGCTGCCAAGGACGGCTCCAATCTGGTGCTGTCGCTGGATGTGAACATCCAGGAGGTGGCGGAGCGCTACTTGAACGAGGCCATCTCGGCCAACAACGTCGAGAACCGCGGCGCGGCCATCGTGATGAACGTCAAGACCGGTGCCATCCTGGCCATGGCCTCCAAGCCGGACTTCGACCCCAATAACGCGCTGGATTACACCGCCAACGAGGCCTATCTCAACGAGCTGGTCCACGCCGAACCGGAGCTCTACGGCATCTACCTCAAGAATGAGGACGGCAGCTATGTCACGGATGCGAACGGCAACAAGGTGCTGGACCCGGAGGGCGATTATTCCGGCTATTACCGCGACATCCAGTGGAAGAACAAGACCATCACCGAGCTGTACTACCCCGGAAGCGTCTTCAAGGTCATCACGGCGGCCATGGGGGTGGACTCCGGCAAGGCGACCATCAACACCACGCTGAACTGTTCCGGTGCCTACGGCGTCGCCAAGGAGACCTATCACTGCGCCGGCAAAAAGGCTCACGGCGTCCAGAATCTGGCCGAAGCGCTGCGGAACAGCTGCAACATCTACTTCATCCAGCTGGGCCAGCGCATCGGTTCCAGCCTGTTCTATGATTACTTCGACGCCTTCGGCTTCACCGAGCGCACCGGCGTGGACCTGCCCAGCGAGACGAACTTCATGCAGTATTACAGCAAGAGCCGCCTGGGCGAAGTCGAGCTGGCCTCGTCGGCCTTCGGTCAGGCCATGGCGGTCACGCCGCTGCAGGTCTGCACGGCCATCTCTGCTGCCGTCAACGGCGGCTATCTCGTCACCCCCCATGTGGTGGATAAGATCACCGACCAGAACGGCAACGTCATCGAAGAGGTGGGGGCAAACGTCCGCCGCCAGGTCATCAGCGAGAGCGCCAGCAAGGCCATCTGCCAGATCATGGAATATGAAGTGGCGGACGGCACCCAGGGCGGCGGCGGCCGCGCCTACGTGGCAGGCTACCGCATCGGCGGCAAGTCCGGCACGTCCGAGCAGCTGAACATGGACCGCCGCAGCGATGGTGACTACAAGAAGGTCGCTTCCTTTGTGGCGGTCCTGCCCGCCGACGACCCGGAGATCCTCGTCTACGTCATGCTCGACGACCCCAACAACGCCAAAACGGACTACTCGTCCATTCTGGCTGCGCCCGTCGTCGGCAACATCATCAGTGAGATCGCGCCCTACCTTGGCATCGCCACCGACGGCACTGACCGCAGCGGCACCATCGTCAAGGTGCCCAACCTCATCGGCAACGAGTGGAGCAATGCGCAGGTCTCGCTGAACATCAAGGGCCTCAAGCACCAGCTGGCCGAGAGCGACGCCAGCCAGGCGGGCGCGGTGGTCACCTACCAGTACCCGCGCGCAGGCGCGGAGGTGCCCTACGGCACCACGGTGTATCTGTATACCGATACGTATGAAGGCAGGCATACGGAGGTGCCGGATGTGACGGGCAAGAGCGCGGATTTTGCCCGCCAGATGCTGGCAGCAGCCGGGCTCAACTGCATTGTGGCCGGCGACGCAAATGGCCTGGTCCAGGAGCAGAGCGAGGCGGCGGGGGCCAGCGTCCAGCGCGGCACCCTCGTGACCATCACCTGCGGGTAGACCCTCTCAGGCGCTTCGCGCCAGCTCTCCCAAAGGGAGAGCCATTGGCAGCCGGGGAGTGAGGCTCCGACTGGCTGGGGGCTGTTGGTAAGAGGAACGGCATCTCGTATGGAAGACGATCGAGTGATATCAGGAAAAGGGAGAGTATCGTATGGAAAAGATCAGAGCAAGCATTCTGCTGAACGGCCTTGCGCCGGAAGGCTTTGACACCGGGGACGCCGAAGTGTCCCTTGTGACCACCGACAGCCGCGAGGTCTGCCCCGGCTGCATCTTTGTGGCCTTTCCGGGGGAACGATTCGACGGCCACGACTTTGCAGCCAAGGCGCTGGAAGCCGGGGCCTTCTGTGTGGTGCTGAACCACCCGGTCGAGGGCGTCCCGGCGGAAAAGGCCGTGCTTTGCGCGGACAGCTACCATGCCATGATGGTGATGGGGGCCAACTACCGCAGCCAGTTCCACCCCAGAGTCGTGGGTGTGACGGGCAGCGTGGGCAAGACCACCACCAAGCAGATGTGCTATGCTGCGATCGAGGGCTTCGGCAATACCATCAAGACCGAGGGCAACCAGAACAATGAGCTGGGCCTGCCCCGCACGATGTTCCGCATCGGGAACGAGACCGAATACGCCGTCGTCGAGATGGGCATGAGCCACCTGGGCGAGATCGAGCGGCTGAGCCGCTGCGCCCGCCCGGATGTGGGCATCATCACCTGCATCGGCGTGTCCCACATCGGCAACCTGGGCAGTCAGGAGAACATCTGCAAGGCCAAGCTGGAGATCTGCGCCGGTCTGCCGGAGGGCGCTCCGCTGGTGCTGAACGGCGACGACCCCTTCCTGCGGAAGGCAGAGCTGCCGAAGCATGTCCGGCCCGTCTGGTTCAGCCTGGGCGACGAGGGGGCGGATGTCTGCGCCCTGTCCATCCAGCAGGAGGCCGACGGCATGAGCTTCGTGCTCGAAGACCACGAGGAGGGCACCTTTATGGTGCACATCCCTGCGATGGGCCGCCACAACGTGGCCAATGCGCTGGCCGCTTACTGCGCCGCCACCCGGCTGGGCCTCAATGCCCGGAAGGTGCTGCGGGGCATCAGCAACTTTGAGCAGACCGGGATGCGCCAGAAGATCGTGCACAGCAACGGCGTGGATGTCATTGAGGACTGCTACAACGCCAACCCCGACAGCATGAAGGCCGCGCTGGCCATGTTCCGGGAGTACCCCTGCAAGCGCCGCTTTGCCCTGCTGGGCGATATGCTGGAGCTGGGAGATCTGAGCCGTGAGGCCCACGAGGAAGTGGGCCGTCAGGCGGCGGAAAGCGGCATCGACACCCTCATCACCTACGGCGAGCAGGCCCGACGCACGGCTGTGGTGGCTGCGGCCAAGGGCCTGACCACCCTGCACGCCAACACCTACCGCGAAGCCGCCGACGCCCTGCTCCGGCTGATGCAGCCGGGCGATGCGCTGCTGGTCAAGGCCAGCCGCGGCATGGCGCTGGAAAAGGTGCTGGAACTCTTCTACAAGGAGCAGCAGTGATATGATCCGTTTTGCCTTGATCGTCGCATCGACACTGGGGTTCGTCCTCACGGCGGCGATGGGGAATCTGATGGTGCCGCTGCTGCGGGCCTTCCAGAGCCGCCAGCAGCCCACCCGCCCGCCGGAGCCGGAACGGCCGGACGCTGCGCCAGGCCAGGACCCGGACGAAGCGCCGGAGCGCCCGGCCCAGCCGCCCACGATGGGCGGGCTCTGCCTGATGGTGGGGGTGCTGGCCGCCGTGGGTGTGGGCTGGACCGCCGCCTGCGTGGCCGAATCGCAGCTGCTGGGCACGGAGGGCCTGCTCTCCACCCGGCTGCTCATCGCCCTGTTCGGGGCGCTGCTGTTCGGCGGCGTCGGCCTGGCCGATGACCTGGCCCGCATCCGCCGCCGTGCCCCGCTGGGCCTGCGCCGGGGCACCCGCCTGCTGCTGGAAGCGGGGGCCGGTGCCGTGGTGCTCCTGCTGCTGGGGGCCAGCCGCTGCCTTGCCACCGGGCTGGCCCTGCCGGGCCTGGGCTATGTGGAGCTGGGCGTTCTGGCTCCGCTGGTCTGGGAAACGGGCCTTGTGGCGCTGGCCGAGAGCGTCCGCATCGCGGACGGCATCGACGGCCTGTGCTGCGGCACCGCATTTGCGGCCCAGCTGGGCCTGATGCTCTGCATGACCATCCTCGGCTGGTTCCCGCTGGCCGTCTTCCCGGCGGCGCTGGCCGGGGCACTGATGGCGTTCCTGCTCTGGAACTTCCCGCCCGCCCGGCTGCGGCTGGGCAGCGTGGGCAGCCTGTTTCTGGCCGGGGCACTGGGCTGTGCGCCGCTGTGCATCGGCTGGCCGGACCTTGCGCTCCCGCTGGGGCTGCCCTACTGGCTGGAGGGCGGCATGGTGGCGGTGCAGATCGCGGTCTATCAAACCACGCATGGGAAAAAGCAGCTCTTCCGCACGGCCCCGCTCCACCGCTGGATGGAGTTGCGCGGCAGCAGTGCGGTGCAGATCTTTTATACATTCTGTGTGCTCGCCCTGCTGGGCGCGGCGCTGGCCCTGCAATGGGCAAAAATCAGTTGAGGAGGTGTGCAGATGGCAACCATCCGCCGAAAAAAGCCGGAGCCGTTCGCGCTGTTGCAGCGGGACCCCGGCCCCTGGTCTCCCATTCTGCTCTACTGGCTGGCAACGCTGGGCATCATCATCGTATTCGGGCTGGTGATGCTGTTCAGCGCCAGCTATACCACAGGCTATCTCCGCTTTGGCGACAGCCTGCACTACATCAAATCCCAGGTGCTCTGCCTGGGGCTGGGCCTTGTGGCCATGTTTTTGTTCTCCTATGTAGACCACCGTCTGCTCCGCAGGCTGGTCTGGCCGGGGTATTTCCTTGTGCTGGCGCTGCTGGTGCTGGTGCTGTTCAGCACTCCGCTGAACGGCTGCAAGCGCTGGCTGCGCGTGGCCGGTATGACGGTGCAGGTCTCGGAGATCGCAAAGTTTGAGATGATCCTGCTCACGGCCCACATCGCGGCCAAGGCCCCCCGGCTGGAAAAACTGGACCCCAGCCGCAGCGGCCAGGTGCCGGTGGGGCCCTGGCTGCAGCAGCGGCTGGTGCGGGAGCTGCTCCTGCCGCTGCTCCCGCTGCTGCCGGTCATTCTGCTGCTCGTGATGGAGCCGCACATGTCCGGCATCGTGCTGACCACCGCCATGGTGGGCACCATCCTGCTGCTGGGCGGCAACGGCGGCGTCATCACCTGGGTGGGCGGTGCAGCCGGCATTTTTCTGCTGGAAACGATCTTGCAGCACATCGACTCCATCCCTTACTTGCAGAGCCGTCTGGACGGCTGGACGCAGGACCTGACCAAGATGACAGACCAGACCCTGCAAAGTCTGTACGCCATCGGCTCCGGCGGCGTGACGGGCCTTGGGCTGGGCAACAGCATCGAAAAGCAGCTCTGGCTGCCCGAAAGCACCAACGACTTCATCTTCAGCGTCGTCTGCGAGGAGCTGGGCTTTGCGGGGGCCGTGCTGGTCATCGTGCTGTTCGTGGTCTTCCTCGTGCAGGGGTTCTGGCTGGCCTTCCACGCCGAGAACCGCTTCTGCACGCTGGTGGGCATCGGCATCATGGCGCAGATCGCGTGGCAGGTGTTCTGCAACATCGCGGTCGTCACCAACACGCTGCCCAACACCGGCATTTCGCTGCCTTTCTTCTCCTCCGGCGGCACGAGCCTGATCCTGCTGCTGGCGGAGATGGGGGTCATGGTCAACATTGGCCGCAACGGTGAGCGCATCCGTCAGGAGCGCCGCCGCGTCCACGAGGAGCGGGAGGCCCGCCGCCGGGAAAAGACCATCGTGCTGGATACCGCGCGCAGAGCGCGGACCGAATCATAAGGAGGAACCAAGATGCGTGTTCTGATCGCTGCCGGCGGCACAGCCGGCCATATCAATCCCGCACTGGCGATTGCCGGTGCACTGAAAAAAGCAGACCCGACGGCCGAGATCCATTTTGCCGGCCGCAAAGAGGGGATGGAGTACCGTCTGGTGACCCAGGCGGGCTATCCCTTCCACCACATCGAGATCACAGGCTTCCAGCGGAAGCTCTCGCTGCACAACATCAAGCGGAACCTCATTACGCTGTGGAACCTGGCCCTCTCCGGCCCCACGGCCCGGAAGATGATGCAGGAGGTGCAGCCCGATCTGGTCATCGGCTGCGGCGGCTATGTGTCCGGCCCGGTGGTGCGCTGCGCCGCCAAAATGGGCATCAAGACCGCCCTGCATGAGCAGAACGCCTTCCCCGGCGTGACCAACAAGCTGCTGGCCCCGGATGTGGACATCGTGTTCGCCGCTGTGCCCGCTGCCGTGGAAAAGCTGGGGGCCCCCGAAAAGACCCGCGTGGTGGGCAACCCGGTGCGGCCGGAGGTGTTCGCCCAGGCCGGGAACCGCGACGCCATCCGCGCCGAACTGGGGGCAGGGGACCGCACGGTCATCCTGTCGTTCGGCGGCAGTCTGGGAGCACGGCGGGTCAATGAGGTCGTGGCCGACCTCTGCGCCTGGGAGCAGAAAAATCAGAAGCCGGTGCTGCACCTGCATGCCACCGGCCAGTACGGCGTGGAACTGTTCCAGGATCTGGAAAAAGAGAAGGGCTTTGCCCCCGGCGACAGCCTTGTCGTGAAGGAATACATCAACAACATGCCGGAGCTGCTGGCCGCGGCAGACCTCGTCATCAGCCGCGCCGGTGCTCTGACGCTGGCCGAGCTGGAGGCTGTGGGCCGCGCTGCGATCCTCATCCCCAGCCCCAATGTGGCCGAGAACCACCAGTATTACAACGCCATGGAGCTGCAAAAAGCCGGGGCTGCGGTGGTCATTGAGGAAAAAGACCTGACCGGCGAAGCACTTGTGGCCACCGTGGCCGACCTGCTGGCCGAGCCGGGCAAGCTGGCGCAGATGGGCCAGAACGCCCGGAAGCTCTCGGTGGACGACAGCCTGGACCGCATCGCCAATGCCCTGCTCCGGCTGGTCAAGACCCCGTAACAGAACGTGAAATCCAAAGGAAAGGAGGTGCGGCCCAATGGCAGACCGACCCCAGAACCGGAAGAAAAATGGGAAGCGCCGCCCGGTCTACGATCAGGCGCGGGACGCCCGGCCCAGCCGCCCGGCAGACCGGAGCAATGTGGGTTATCCCAGCGCCACGACGCCCGGCAGACACCCGGTGACCAACCCGAACTATGACCCCGATGCGCCCCGGCCCAGCCGCTATGCGGCGCGGGATACCGGCTCCGGCAGCTATCCGGACAACAGCATCCAGTTCCCCACCGGAGGCCGCTCCGCCCAGAAGCAGAACCCTTCCCGGAACCGGGCACCCAATGCGCCGCGCCAGAACCAGCGGAGAACGAGCGCGCCGCAGAGCCAGCGGCCCCGCAATGGGAAGGCCCGGCCGCAGAACCCGAACACCCGGCGCCCGGCCAGCGGCCAGCGGCTCCGCCCTACCCAGGCGAACCTGCGGGACCCCGCCCGCCGGGAAGGAAAAAAGAAACGGAAGATGACCCGCAAGGCCCTCCGACGCCGCAGAGCCATCCAGCGCCTGACCGCGCTGGCCATGCTGCTCTGCGTCATCGCGGCAGGCATCTATTTGACGGTCACCATGCTGTTCAAGATCAACACCATTGAGGTGCGGACGGCGGACGGCGTGGTAAGCGAAGCGGGCGGCTACTCCAGCGAGCAGATCCTGCAGGCGCTGGGCGTCCAGAAAGAAGAGAACATCTTCAGCTTTGACCCCGCTGCCAAAGCCGCCGCGCTGGAAAAGGTCTTCCCCATGCTGGAGGACATCCATGTGGAGCGGGACTACCCCAGCACCGTGGTCGTGCGGGTGGCGGAAGCCCAGCCCGCCTACGCCATGCAGACGGCAAAGGGCTGGCTGACCCTCTCGGCCGGGCTGAAGATCCTGGCGGCGGACTCCGCCCAGCCCACCGGCCTGCCCACGCTGTACGGCGGCGAGCCGGTCTTCTCGGACCCCGGCGAGCAGCTGTGCTTCGAGGAGGAAACACCGGCAGACAGCAGCACCGTTTCGGAGAGTGCCTCCGACGCGGCCAGCGCCTCCGCTGCCGTGGAAGAGGAGGCGGGCGATAAGCGTCTGGAGGCCCTCAGCACCCTGCTGACGGCGCTGGATACCGCCGGGATGCGCGGGGATGTCACCCGCATCGAGTTCGCCGACCCGGAGGAGATGGCGTTCCTGTATCAGGACCGCATCAGCGTCCGGCTGGGCACCCTGAACGAACTGGACTACAAGCTCAAGCTGGCCCGGCATGTGCTGCTCAATGAGGACGGCAAGGGCTGCGCGGCTACCGACACCGGTACGCTGGACTTCACCCACATCAGCATGTCCAGCACCCGCAAGTTCACCTTTGCGCAGGGCGAGCCGGAGCTGCCGTCCGGCTATGTCGTGCCGGAGCCGACGACACCGGAGGAAGCCCCGGCAGAAGAAGCGGCAGACAGCACCGCAGAGGGTGCCGCCGATGCGGCAGCGTCCCCGGCGGACGCCGCTGCACAGCCTGCGGACGATGCCCAGGCTCCGACCACAGAGACAGACCCGGCCCCCGCCGCGCAGGATACGGCAGGCACCGGGGCTGCAAACTGAAAAAGTGAGGTTCATGTATGAAACTGGAACAATTGATGGAAGGCGTCCCCTTTGACCTTGTGCAGGGCAGTCTGGAGACCGAAGTGACCGATATCATCTACGACAGCCGCAAGGCAGCCGAGGGCATGGCCTTCGTCTGCATCGTGGGCACCCAGCGCGACAGCCACGCCTTCGCGGCCGACTGCGCTGCCAAAGGCGTGAGCGTACTGGTCATCCAGCATGACATCGACCTGTCTGCCATGCCGGACGTGACCGTTGTGAAGGTGGAGAACAGCCGCTATGCCATGGCGCTGATGAGCTGCAACCTCTTCGGCAACCCGGCCCGGCAGATGACCGTGATCGGCGTCACCGGCACCAAGGGCAAGACCACCACCACCCACATGATCAAGAGCGTGCTGGAAGCCGCCGGCAAAAAGGTGGGCATGATCGGCACCAACGGCATCTATTTCATGGGCCGCCATCAGGAGACCGCAAACACCACCCCCGAAAGCTACGAGCTGCAGAAGACCTTCCGCCAGTTCGTGGATGCAGGCTGTGATGTGGCGCTGATGGAGGTGTCCAGCCAGGGCCTGATGATGGACCGTGTGGCGGGCATCCACTACGACGTCGGCGTCTTCACGAACCTTTCGCCGGACCACATCGGCCCCGGCGAGCACAAGACCTTTGAGGAGTACCGCAGCTGGAAGGGCCAGCTGTTCAAGCGGTGCGACGTCGGCGTCGTGAACATCGACGACGAGAACACCGAGGCCCTGCTGGAAGGCCACACCTGTAAGCTGGTGACCTATGGCCGCAGCGAGAAGGCTGACTACCGCGCCGAGGGCTGCGAGCTGCTGCGCACCCACGATTTTCTGGGGGTGGCCTTCCACGTCTCCGGCAAGGACGACATGGACGTCCGGGTGAATATGCCCGGTGAGTTCAGCGTATACAACGCGCTGGCCGCGCTGGCCGTGGGCAAGGTGCTGGGCCTGCCCGATGCCGCCATCCACGAGGGTCTGGGCAAGTGCGTCGTCAAGGGCCGCGTGGAGCTGGTGCCCATCAGCAAAAAGTTCACCATCCTGCTGGACTATGCCCACAACGAGGTCTCCACCGAGAGCCTGCTCACCACCCTGCGGGCCTACAAGCCGCATCGGCTGGTGGTGGTGTTCGGCTGCGGCGGCAACCGCTCCAAGCTGCGCCGCTACGGCATGGGTGAGACCTGCGCCAAAATGGCCGATTTCTCCATCCTCACCGAGGACAACAACCGCTTCGAAAAGGTCGAGGACATCCTCGCCGATATCCGGGTGGGCATGAACAAGGGCAACCCGGACGCCAAATTCGTGGAGATCCCCGACCGGCTGGATGCACTGCATTACGCCGTGGATCACGCCCAGGAGGGCGACCTGATCGCCGTCATCGGCAAGGGCCACGAGACCTACCGCGACCGGATGGGCGTCAAGACCCCGTTCCTGGAGCGGGAACTGCTGGAAGAATACGCCCAGCAGATCGGGCTGGAATAAGCAGACATAAAAAAATACGGAGCATCGCTGCAGCGATGCTCCGTATTTTTATGCTCAGTTCTCGGCCAGGTTGCCGGTGTAGAGCTGGTAATACTTGCCCTTCTTGGCAATCAGCTCGTCGTGGCTGCCGCGCTCGATGATGCGGCCCTGCTCCAGAACCACGATGCAGTCTGCATTGCGGACGGTGGACAGGCGGTGAGCGATGACGAAGGAGGTGCGGCCATACATCAGGCCGTCCATGCCGCGCTGGACCAGTGCCTCGGTGCGGGTGTCGATGGAGGAGGTGGCCTCATCCAGGATCAGCACCGGCGGGTCTGCGACCGCCGCGCGGGCGATGGCCAGCAGCTGGCGCTGGCCCTGCGAGAGGTTGGCACCGTCGTTGGTCAGCATGGTGTTGTAGCCATCGGGCAGGCGCTTGATGAAGCCGTCGGCGTTGGCCAGACGGGCAGCGGCGATGCACTCTTCATCGCTGGCTTCCAGACGGCCGTAGCGGATGTTCTCCATGACCGTGCCGGTGAACAGGTGGGTGTCCTGCAGCACGATGCCGAGAGAGCGGCGGAGGTCGTCCTTTTTGATCTTGGAGATGTTGATGCCGTCGTAGCGGATCTTGCCATCCGAGATGTCGTAGAAGCGGTTGATGAGGTTGGTGATGGTCGTCTTGCCGGCACCGGTGGAGCCGACGAAAGCGATCTTCTGGCCGGGGCGGCCATAGAGGTTGATGTCGTGGAGGACGGTCTTCTCCGGCACATAGCCGAAATCGACATCGGTGAAGGTGATGTCGCCTGCCAGCTTGTGGTAGGTGGTGGAGCCATCGTGGTGGGGGTGCTTCCAGGCCCAGAGGCCGGTGCGGTCGGTGGTCTCGACCAGCTGGTCGTTCGCATCGTATTTGGCGTTGACGAGGGTGACGTAGCCCTCATCGGTCTCGCTGGTCTCGTCCATCATCTTGAAGATGCGCTCGGCACCGGCCAGAGCCATGATGATACTGTTGGCCTGCATGGACACCTGGCTGATGGGCATGTTGAAGCTCTTGTTCAGGGAGAGGAAGGCCATGACGGTGCCCAGCGTCATGCCGCCGACATTGCCGACGGCCATGGCAGCGCCCACCAGAGCGCAGACCGCGTAGCTGATGTTGCCCAGCTGCGCCGTGACAGGCATGATGATGTTGGCGTAGCCGTTGGCCTGCTTGGCACTGTCCTTCAGCTTGTCGTTCAGTGCATGGAAGCCGTCCAGCGTCTTCTGCTCGTGGGTGAAGACCTTGACGACCTTCTGGCCCTCCATCATCTCTTCAATGTAGCCGTTCACCTTGCCCAGGTCTTTCTGCTGGGCGATGAAGTACTTGCCGCTCATGGAGGTGACCTTCTTGGTACAGAAGAGCATCAGAGCCACCATGCACAGGGTCACGAGGGTGAGCTGCCAGCTCATCAGCACCATGCTGGTGAGGACGGAAACGATGGTGATGGCGCTGGACGTCAGCTGCGGGATGCTCTGGCTGAGCATCTGGCGCAGGGTATCGACGTCGTTGGTGTACACGGACATGATGTCGCCGTGGGGGTGCTGGTCAAAATACCGGATGGGCAGACTCTCCATGTGGGTGAAGAGCTTGGTGCGCAGGTTGCGCAGGGTGCCCTGGGTCACGTTGACCATGATGCGGGAGTTGAGCCACGCGGCCAGAACGCCGACGGCGTAAACGCAGCCGATGCGGCCCAGTGCTGCGGCCAGCGGGCCGAAATCGGGGGTGGCCTGCTGGGTCATGGGCACGATGTAATCATCAATGAGGGTCTTGAGGAAGAGGCTGGCCTGCACATTGGCCAGCGCGCTGACCACGATGCACACCAGAACGAAGATGCAGTGGGGCAGGTAGTGCTGGAACACTTCGCCCATGATCCGCTTGAGCAGCAGACCCGGATTTTCGACCTTGGGCCGGGGCTGGCCTGCGCCGCGCGGGCCGGGGCCGCGAACTTCTTTCACCTGTGCCATTACTGCTCACCTCCCTGTTTGTCGAAGTCGCCGCTGCTCTGGGTCTGGCTGTTGTAGACTTCCTGATAGATGGTATTGGTCTTCAGCAGCTCCTCGTGGGTGCCCAGGCCGTTGATCTGGCCGTTGTCCAGCACCAGGATGCGGTCGGCATCCTGCACGGAGGAGATGCGCTGTGCGATGATGATCTTGGTGGTGCCGGGGATCTCTTCCCGGAACGCCTTGCGGATCTTGGCGTCGGTGGCGGTATCCACGGCGCTGGTGGAGTCGTCCAGGATCAGTACCTTGGGCTTGCGCAGCAGGGCGCGGGCGATGGTCAGACGCTGCTTCTGGCCGCCGGAAACGTTCGAGCCGCCCTGCTCGATCCAGGTATTGTACTTGTCGGGGAAGCGCTCGATGAATTCATCGGCGCAGGCCAGCTTGGCCACCCGGATGCACTCTTCCTCGCTGGCGTTCTCATCGCCCCAGCGCAGGTTGTCGAGGATGGTGCCGGAGAACAGGACGTTCTTTTGCAGCACCATCGAGACCTCGCGGCGGAGCACGTCGAGGTTGTAATCGCGGACATCCACGCCGCCGACCTTGACCGAGCCGGTCTCCGGGTCGTACAGGCGGGGGATGAGCTGCACCAGGCTGGACTTTGCGCTGCCGGTGCCGCCGATGATGCCCAGCGTCTCGCCGGGCCGGATGGTGAAGGTGATGTCGTTCAGGACAGGCTGGCCGGAACCATGCTTGTACTTGAAGGTGACATGGTCGAAGGCAATGCTGCCGTCGGCCACGGTGTCCACCGGAGCCTTGGGGGCGGGCAGGTCGGTGGTCTCGTCCAGCACTTCCACGATGCGGCGGGCAGAGGAAGCGGACATGGAGATCATGACGAAGGCCATGCTCAGCATCATCAGGGCCATCAGGATGTTCATGATGTAGCCGAACAGGGCGTTCAGCTGGCCGGTGGTGATGGAACCGTTCAGCACGTAGTGGGCACCAAACCAGCTCAGGGCGATGTTGCAGCCGTAGACGGAGATCAGCATGGCGGGGTTGTTGAAGCTCAGGCGGCTCTCGGCGCTGACGAACTGCTTGTACAGGCTCTCGCAGGCGGTGGTGTATTTCTCATTCTCGAAGTGCTCGCGGACGAAGCTCTTGACCACGCGGATGGCGGAGATATTCTCCTGCACCGAGGCGTTCAGGTTGTCGTAGTTCTTGAACACGCGGTCAAAGATCTTGAAGGTGGGGATCATGATGGAGGCCAGCACCGCCACCAGGAAGACGATGGCCACCACGAACACCAGCGACAGGGTGCCGCTGATGGCGGAAGCCATGAGAAGCGCGAAGACCAGATGCACCGGGGCGCGCACGCACATGCGCTCGATCATCTGGAAGGCGTTCTGCACGTTGGTCACGTCGGTGGTCATGCGGGTGACCAGACCGGCCGTGGAGTATTTGTCGATGTTGGAGAAGGAAAAATGCTGGATGTTCTCGTACATCGCGTCGCGCAGGTTGCCGGCAAGGCCGGTGGAAGCCTCGGCGGCAAATTTGCCGGCCAGCACACCCAGCAGCAGCGCAATGGCGGCCACCAGGAAGGTGAGCAGACCGTATTTGATGACGGCGTTCATGTCGCCCTTTTCAATGCCCTGGTCGATGATAAAGGCCATGATGGTGGGCAGCAGAACGTCCATGACCGCTTCCAATGCGGAAATGATCGGTGTCAGGATCGCGGCGCGTTTGTACTCGCCCAGATGTGACACTAATTTTTTGATCATCTGGTAATCCTCCTGTTTTTTACTTTTTTGTTCGACAAAGAACAATTCTATACAAAACAATTAAATTGTCAATGCGTTTTTGCAAAGTTCCGAAAAAAGTCATGAAACTCTCAAAAATCGTACGATTCGCGGGGTCACTGCAGGCCTTTGCGCAGCTTGTTCAGCAGGCGGAGCAGCTCGGCGTTCTCCTCCGGGGTGAGCAGACTCTCCACAAATTCGTCGGTCTGGTGCAGGGCCTGCATGGTCTTTTCACGGATGCAGGCTCCCTTTTCGGTCAGCACCAGGCGCTTGAGCCGGGCGTCCTGCGGCACGCTCTGGCGCTCGATGTAGCCTTTGCGCTCCATGAGCTGCAAAATATTGGTCACAGTGGAGCGGGTGATGGAGAACTCCCGCTCGATGTCCCGCTGGTAGACGGGTTCGTCCCTGTGCCAGAACAGGTAGCTCAGGATCCACTCGTGCATCGGGGTCACATCCTCGACCTCATTTTCGCGGTGGAACTGGTTGATCTTGCGGAAGATCAGGTTGTTGACCCGGCGCATCTGCGCCGGGATGACCTGCGGCGGCTCCCAGGGGGGCGTCACCGGCGGGCAGCTGGAGTTGATTTCGTCACACATGATGGTTCGTCCTTTGAATTGTTGGATGGATGATTGTTTTGAATAAAACTGTTTGATACGATACCATTCTAACCCTTGCATCCGGGAATGTCAAGAGCGTTTATAAAAAAATAAACCCCTCTCCGTCTCGCCGTGCGTCAGCGCTTCCAAAGGGGGAGCTGCATGGCAAGGCAAGAGCGGAGAGGGGTTCCGTTACATTTCAGCCTGTGCTTTTTCGATCCATTCGCGGATGACGTCGGGGCGGTCGGTGACAAAGCAGTCCGGGCCGAGAGGCACCAGAGAGCGGACGACATCCTCGGTGTTGACGGTCCAGAACGCGGCCTTGCAGCCGGCGTCGTGGAGCTGGTTGACCACCTCCGGGTTGGCGAAGGCGGTGTGGTACTCGCAGCTGACCAGCTCCACCGGGAAACCCAGCGTCCGGACATAGGCGGCGGGGTCTGCCTGCGCGGACAGGGTGGCGAGGATCTGCCGGACCGACATCTGCGGGTAAAGAGCCGCGATGAGGGTCAGCTTGTCCGAAATAGCACTGGAGACCATGCCCACCTGCTTTTTCAGGGCGGGGCAGTTCTCCTCATCCAGCGGCTCGTCCATGCTGTTGACGAGGCCCAGGTCCTGCCAGACCACCGGCGGCGGGAGCATCATGCTGAGCAGGTCGCCCAGGGTCAGGACGCCGATGCGCAGTTCCGGCATCAGCGCCTTGGCCTGCTGAAGCAGGTCGTGACGGAACGAGACGAGGAGCAGCCGGTCTGCGATGCCGGAAGCGCGGATGCAGTCCACGACATGGGGCACGAAGTCCGAGTCGGGGAGGATGGGGGCCTTCAGTTCCAGCTGGACGGTGCAGCCCTCCATTTCTTTGCAGCAGGCCAGCGCTTCGTCCAGAGTGGCCAGTCTCTCGGTGGTGAGGCTGACGCCGTTCCATTTGGTCAGGTCGATGGAGCGCAGCTCACCGACGGTCAGGTCGTAGATCTTGGCGGAGAGCTCGGTGCCGATGTCGATGAGGTAGTCGTGGTGGATGATGAGGCCATGGTCGCGGGTCTGCTGGACGTCCATCTCAACGCCGTCGGCACCGAGGTCAATGGCGTTGCGGAAGGCGGACAGGGTGTTTTCGGGGGCAAGATAGGTTGCCCCGCGGTGTGCAATGATCTCAGGCAAGGTCTTCACCATCGGTCGCAATGACCTTTTTATACCAGTAGAAGCTGTCCTTCCGGCTGCGGGTCAGGGTGCCGTTTCCGGCGTTGTCCTTGTCTACATAAATGAAGCCGTAGCGCTTCTTCATCTCACCGGTGGAGGCGGAGACAAGGTCGATGGGGCCCCAGGTGGTGTAGCCCAGCAGGGGCAGGCCGTCCTCGTTGATGGCCTTTTCCATCTGCTCGATGTGGGCGCGCAGATAGTCGATGCGGTAGCTGTCGTGGATGGAACCGTCCGGCTCCACCGTGTCCACCGCGCCCAGACCGTTCTCCACGATGAACAGCGGCTTCTGGTAGCGGTCGTAGAGGGTGTTCATGGTGATGCGCAGGCCCACCGGGTCGATGGGCCAGCCCCACGCACTGGCCTTGAGGTAGGGGTTTCGGGTCGCCGCGCCGAGGGCGTTGCCGTCGGCCTGCTCCAACAGCTCCGGGTCCACCGTGATGCAGCGGCTGGAATAGTAGCTGAAGGAGATGAAGTCCACGGTGCCCTCGCGCAGGGTCTGGTCATCGTCCGGCTCGGTGCGCAGCTGGATGCCAGCCCGCTCCATCCGCTTTTTGGCCCAGACCGGGTAGGCACCGCGGGACTGGACGTCGATGAAGAAGTAATTGTCGCGGTCGGCTTCGGCAGCGGCCTGCACATCCGCCGGGGCGCAGGTGCGGGGGTAGAACTCGCCTGCGGCCAGCATACAGCCCACCATGCAGCCGGGCATGATCTCGTGCGCCAGCTGGACGGCTTTGGCGCTGGCCACCAGCTCGTGATGAGCGGCCTGATACTTGGCCTGTTCGACGTTCTCGCCGGGCTCAAACAGCAGCCCCGCCCCCATGAAGGGCATGTGCAGCAGCATGTTGATCTCGTTGAAGGTCAGCCAGTATTTTACCTTATCTTTATAGCGGCGGAAGATGATGTCGCAGTAGTGGACGTAGGCATCCACCATCCGGCGGTCTTTCCAGCCGCCATACTTCTGAATGAGCGCGATGGGCGCATCGAAGTGGCAGATGGTGACCAGCGGTTCGATGCCGTACTTACGGCACTCATCGAACAGCGCATCGTAGAAGGCCAGCCCCTCTTCGTTGGGCTCGGCATCGTCGCCGTGGGGCAGGATGCGGGTCCACGCGATGGACAGGCGGTAGCACCGGAAGCCCATCTCGGCGAAGAGGGCGATGTCCTCCTTGAAGTGGTGGTACATGTCGATGGCTTCGTGCGAGGGGTAGTAGTGCTGGTCATCGCATGCCAGCATCTTCCGCTTGCCGAACATCACCGGGAAGCGGTCCTCGCCAAAGGGAACGACATCCACATTGGCCAGCCCGCGCCCGCCTTCGTTGTAGGCACCCTCGCACTGGTTGGCGGCGGTGGCACCGCCCCATAAAAAGTCTTTCGGAAATCTGCCCATGAAAAAATACCTCCTGAACAAAAATTCTGCTGCCTTCATTTTATCATGTTCCGGGAGGGCATTCAAGGACGAAAGTATGACTATTTCCGTCATTTTGACGAAAATCGAGCGCGATTTTTTGCAGTTTTCACGAGAAAATCTGAAAAACCGGGAGATTTTCCTTCCATTCTGTTTCTTTCCAACGGACAGAAAATATGATAGACTGAATATGTAAGAAAAAGCCGTTCGGCCTGTCCGCACAGGGGAATGGCTCCTTTGTACAACCTCTCTGTCGCTTACGCGACATCTCCCCTGGTAGGGGAGACTCTGGCGAAACCAGAAACTCTGCAAGGACTGCCAAGGGCTCCCCTACAAGGGGAGCTGGCAATGCGCAGCATTGACTGAGAGGTTGTAGGAAGGAAACAGTAGAACATCGAAATAAGGAAAATGGAGTGTTTTGCGATGAAGGAGTTCCAGCCTATCAAAGAAGGAAAGGTCCGCGAGATCTATGACAACGGCGACAGCCTGATCATGGTCGCAACGGATCGCATTTCCGCATTCGACGTGATCCTGAAAAATAAAGTGACCAACAAGGGCAAGGTGCTGACCCAGATGAGCAAGTTCTGGTTCGACTACACCCGCGATGTGCTGCCCAACCACATGCTGAGCGTGGACACGAAGGATATGCCGGAGTTCTTCCAGCAGCCCCAGTTCGAGGGCAAGTGCATGAAGTGCCGCAAGCTGACCATGCTGCCCATCGAGTGCATCGTGCGCGGCTACATCACCGGCAGCGGCTGGGCCAGCTACCAGAAGACCGGCAAGGTCTGCGGCATCCAGCTGCCGGAGGGCCTGCAGGAGTCTGAGAAGCTGCCGGAGCCTATCTACACCCCCTCCACCAAGGCGGAGATCGGCGACCACGACGAGAATATCTCCTACGAGCAGAGCATCACCGTGCTGGAAAAGCAGTTCCCCGGCCACGGTGAAGAGTACGCCACCAAGCTGCGGGACTATACCATCGCGCTGTACAAGAAGTGCGCAGAATACGCTCTGAGCCGCGGCATCATCATCGCCGACACCAAGTTTGAGTTCGGTCTGGACGAGAACGGCAATGTCGTTCTGGGCGACGAGATGCTGACCCCCGATTCCTCCCGCTTCTGGCCGCTGGAAGGCTATGAGGCAGGCCACGGCCAGCCCTCTTTTGACAAGCAGTTCGTCCGCAACTGGCTCAAGGCCAACCCGGACAGCAACTACGACCTGCCCCAGGACGTCATCGACAAGACCATCGAGAAATACCTCGAAGCCTATGAGATGCTGACGGGCAAAAAGCTCTGATCGCTGACATTCGATCGAATATGGAAACGGTGCCCTGCTTTTTCGGCAGGGCACTTTTTTATCGCAATTTTCAAAAATAGTGCCCCTCAACACGGCATCTTTGCGATATGCAGTTTGCGGATGTTGCTTGTGCATTAAAAACGCAAACTGCTATATTTGCAAACTTTTTGTGAATTTCCGTGGAGCAGTGGCCTGCGCTCTTGACATCACAGGGGGTTTGGAATATAATTTTAGCAGTCGAACAGATAGAGTGCTAAAAACGAAATAGCATATCGAATGAACGACTGCTAAATCAACATCCGGTACGAATGGAGGTCGATTCTATGAATACCAATCAATATACCCAGAAGACGCTGGAAGCGCTGCAGGCTGCTCAGCAGCTGGCCGTGGAGTATCAGCACAATGCACTGGAGCCGGAACACCTGCTGCATGCACTGGCGTCGCAGGAGCAGGGGCTCATCCCGCAGCTGCTCCAGAAGCTGAACGTAGACCCCGGCAGCTTTGCCGCCGCAGTGGCCGAAAAGCTCTCGGCACTGCCCCGTGTGTCCGGCTCCGGCCGTGACCCTGACAAGGTCTATATCTCGCAGGCCACCGATAAGGTCCTGAGCGCCGCTGCCCGCGAGGCCAAGGCGATGAAGGACGAATACGTCAGTGTCGAGCATGTGTTCCTCGGCCTGCTGGACGAGCAGACCCAAAACACCGCAGACCTGTTCCGCGCGTTCAACATCCGGAAGGATGCCTTCTTACAGCAGCTGACGGCCGTGCGCGGCAACCAGCGCGTGACCAATGACAACCCGGAGGACACCTACAATGCCCTGCAAAAATACGGTCAGGATCTGGTAGACCTGGCCCGCAAGCAGAAGCTGGACCCCGTCATCGGGCGGGATCAGGAGATCCGCAACGTCATCCGCATCCTGTCCCGTAAGACGAAGAACAACCCCTGCCTGATCGGTGAGCCGGGCGTCGGCAAGACGGCCATCGCTGAGGGTCTGGCCGAACGGATCGTGCGCGGCGATGTGCCCGAAAATCTGAAAGACCGCACCGTGTTCAGCCTGGACATGGGCGCTCTGGTGGCTGGTGCAAAGTACCGCGGCGAGTTCGAGGAGCGCCTGAAGAGCGTTCTGAACGAGGTGAAGAAGAGCGAGGGCAAAATCATCCTCTTCATTGATGAGCTGCACACCATCGTCGGTGCAGGCAAGACCGACGGTGCCATGGATGCGGGCAACCTGCTCAAACCCATGCTGGCCCGCGGCGAGCTGCACTGCATCGGTGCGACGACGCTGGACGAGTACCGCCAGTATATCGAGAAGGACCCCGCGCTGGAACGCCGGTTCCAGCCGGTGCAGGTGGACGAACCGACCGTTGAGGACACCATCTCCATCCTGCGCGGCCTGAAGGAGCGGTACGAAGTCTTCCACGGCGTCAAGATCAGCGACAACGCCCTGATCGCCGCCGCCACTCTGTCCGACCGCTATATCACCGATCGGTTCCTGCCGGATAAGGCCATCGACCTGGTGGATGAAGCCTGCGCCATGATCAAGACCGAGATGGACAGTATGCCCAGCGAGATGGATGATCTGGCCCACCGCATCACCCAGCTGCAGATCGAGCAGGTCAGCCTGAAAAAGGAGACCGATGCGCTCAGCCAGAGCCGTCTGCGCGACCTGGAAAAAGAACTGGCCGAATTGCAGGATAAATTCCGCAGCATGAAGGCAAAGTGGGAGAACGAGAAGAATGCCATCGGCAAGGTGCAGACCCTGCGTGAGCAGATCGAGCAGACCAATGCCGCCATTGAGAAGGCGCAGCGCGAGTATGACCTGAACAAGGCTGCGGAGCTGAAGTATGGCAGACTGCCCGAATTGCAGAAACAGCTGGAAGCCGAAGAGAAGCTGGCTAACGAGAAGAAGGAGGACAGCCTCCTGCGCGACCGCGTGACCGACGAGGAGATCGCCCGCATCGTGGCCCGCTGGACCGGCATCCCGGTCGAGAAGCTGGTGGAAGGCGAGCGCGAGAAGCTGCTGCATCTGGACGATGTGCTCCATAAGCGGGTCATCGGCCAGGATGAGGCCGTCACCAAGGTCAGCGAAGCCATCCTGCGCAGCCGCGCCGGCATCGCCAACCCGAACCGCCCCATCGGCAGCTTCCTCTTCCTCGGCCCCACCGGCGTCGGCAAGACCGAGCTGGCCAAGGCGCTGGCACAGGCATTGTTCGACGATGAGCGGAACATGGTCCGTATCGACATGACGGAGTATATGGAGAAGTTCAGCGTCAGCCGCCTGATCGGCGCGCCTCCGGGATACGTCGGTTACGAAGAGGGCGGTCAGCTGACCGAGGCCGTCCGCCGCAAGCCCTACAGCGTCGTGCTGTTCGATGAGGTGGAAAAGGCCCATCCGGACGTCTTCAATATCCTGCTTCAGGTGCTGGACGATGGCCGCATCACCGACAGCCAGGGCCGCACCGTGGACTTCAAGAACACCGTCATCATCCTGACGTCCAACCTGGGCAGCGACATCATCCTGAATGATCTGGAGCGTGCCCGCGCCAGCGGTTCCAACGAGCTGAGCCCGGAGGCCCGCCAGCAGATCGACGCGCTGCTCAAGTCGAAGTTCCGTCCGGAGTTCCTGAACCGTCTGGACGAGATTGTCTACTACAAGAGCCTGACCAAGGATGAGATGCGCAGCATCGTGGACCTGCAGCTCGACGACCTGCGCCGCCGCATGGACGAGGGCAAGCATCTGAAACTGGATGTGACCACCGCCGCCAAGGACTTCATCATCGACTCTGCTTACGACAGCGTCTATGGTGCACGGCCCATCAAGCGGTTCATCCAGAGCCGGGTCGAGACCCTCATCGCCAAGGCCATCATCCGGGGCGACTACGCCGAGGGTGCCACTTTGACGGTGGATTACGACGGCAGCGCCCTGATCCTGCGATAAATCACGTTGATTTTACCGGTTCTGTACCTTCGTGTGAGCAGTAACACTTGCGCGGGGGTGCAGAATATGATATGATAAGCCTTGAACAAAGTGCTTTTCATCGTCGAGAGCAACGGTGAAAAGCATTTTTTAATATTCAGAACCTCTCAGGCATTGCGAAGCAATGCCTGAGAGGTTCACGACAACATAGGAGTGTGATTTTCCTTTATTATGGACGATGGCAGTATGACGCTTTGGGTAGCGCTGGTGGTATTGGTGGCATTTTCCGCCTTTTTCTCCGCATCCGAGACCGCATTTTCTTCCCTGAATCAGATCCGCCTGAAAAGCCGGGCCGACGATGGCGACCGCACGGCCGCCCGTGTGCTGGCAATGGCAGAAAAATACGATAAGCTCCTGTCCACCATTCTGGTGGGCAACAACATCGTAAACATTGCCGCAGCCTCGATCGGTACTATCATTTTCACCCAGATGCTGGGTGCAGAGCGGGGCGCTACGGTCTCCACCATCGTGTTGACCATCGTGGTGCTGATCTTTGGCGAGGTGAGCCCCAAGAGCCTGGCCAAGGAGATGCCGGAAACGGTAGCCACCGCAGTTGCGCCGGCACTCAGCCTGCTGATGGTGGTGTTTACCCCGCTGACATGGCTGTTCAGCCAGTGGAAACGGCTGCTGAACCGTTTTGTTCACAGCAGCGAGAGCGACACCATCACCGAGGGTGAGCTGATGACCATGGTCAGCGAGGCTGAGAACGACGGTGAGCTGACCGACCGCGAGAGTGAGCTGATCCGCAGCGCCATCGAGTTCGATGACGTGGAGGTGGAAGAGATCCTGACCCCCCGTGTGGATGTGGTGGCGGTGGCGGATGATATCCCGCTGGAGGAACTGGCGCAGACCTTTGCGGAGTCCGGTTACTCCCGCCTGCCGGTCTATCATGGCACCATCGACAACATCATCGGTGTCGTCCATGAAAAGGACTTCTACATCGCCCGCCTGAAAAAGGAGACGAAGATCGACGATCTGGTGGCCCCCACTCTGTATACCACCGGTTCTACGCAGATCTCGCAGCTGCTACGCATCCTGCGGGAGCAGCACCACCACATGGCGGTCGTCGTGGATGAATACGGCGGCACCGAGGGCATCATCACGCTGGAAGATATCCTCGAAGAGTTGGTGGGTGAGATCTGGGATGAGCACGACGAGGAGACGGAGGACTTCCGCAAGCAGTCGGACGGCAGCTGGCTGGTGGCCGGTTCCGCCAGCGTGGATGACCTGTTCGAGACGCTGGAGCTGCCCGAAGATGAGGACATCGACTCCAACACCGTGAACGGCCTCGTGCAGGAAAAGACCTGCCATCTGCCCAAGGTGGGCGACCACTTCACCCTCGGCGAGTACGACGGCGTCGTGACCCGCACGGCCCGCCGCCGCGTCACCGAGGTCCGCCTCACGCCCGCAGAGCCTGTGGACGCCGAGGAAAAGGACGACGAAAAGGAAAAACGATTTCCCCGGCTTTCCGCGCGGGAGAACCGCTGACGCATCCGCAGAAAAGACCCCCGGCCTTGCATGAAATTGCAGGGCCGGGGGTCTTTGTTATCGGTTCTTTTCCTGTGCCAGCTCGATGAAGGCTTTCATCTGTGGGGTCAGCCATTTGTCGCGGTGGTAGAAGAGCTGCCGCCGCATGGTCACGGTGCAGTCCGGCACGAGCAGGCGGGCCAGTGTCCCGGCGGCGAGGGCGTCCCGGACGATGTACTCCGGCAGGAACGAAAGCCCCATGCCGCGCTCGACCATCTGGCAGAGCAGGGCGGCGCTGCCCAGTTCGAGGTAGGGGTTGACGGCCAGCTGGTGGGCGGCAAAGGTCTGGTCCAGCGCGTCGCGGTAGCTCATGCCCCGCTCGGTCAGCAAAAATTCCTGGCGGGCCAGCTCTTCCAGAGACACGCGCTTCTGCGCGGCCAGCGGGTGCCCGGCGGGGGCCACGAAGCAGATGGCTTCCGGCACATCCAGCGCCAGCACAAGGTTGGGCTGGACCAGCGGCTCATCCAGTGTGTAGGCCAGATCGACCTGATTCGTGCCCAGCCATTGCAGCATCTCGTCCGAAGTGGCCGTGCAGAGCACAAGCTCCACCTGCGGGCAGAGTGCGTGATAGCGCTGCAGCAGGCCGGGCAGGAATGCGCTGCACAGCGAGTCCGCCAGTGCGACTCGCAGGGTGCCGCGGACCTGCTGCGCAGGTTGGAGCGCGGCTCTGGCCTGCTGCGCGGTGGTCAGCAGGGTGCGGGCGTAGGACAGAAAGGTCTGGCCCGCATCGGTCAGCCGGACAGTCTTGCCCACCCGGTCGAACAGCGGGGTCTCCAACTCCGCTTCCAGCTGCGCGATCTGCGACGATACTGCCGACTGCGAATAGCCCAGCTCCCGCGCCGCGCGGGAAAAGCTGTGCAGCTCGGCAATGTGCAGGAAGGTGTTGACGGTTCGCAGTTCCATGGCGTCTCCTTTGGCTCAGCGGCGGTCGATGCCGGTGACGGTCAGTGTGCTGCCGTCCACCTGGAAGTGGACTTCCAGCCCGGCAAACTCCATGCCGTACACCCGCTCCGGGTCGTGCTGGTAGGAGGGGCGGGGGTCGTTTTCGAGCACGCCCCGCAGACCGTCCCGCTGGTCTGCAGGGACCCTGGCCCAGAGCGTCTCCGGGCAGGCGACGTCCAGATGGTGGAACTGCGTCTGCGCCGTAAAGCCTGCAGCTGCGTCCGGGTGGCAGTCGGCATAGGGAATGTAGGGCTTGATGTCGTAGATGGGGGTGCCGTCCATCAGGTCGGCTCCCCGCACGATGAGCACCGGGCCGACTTCCGGCCGAACCTCAATGGCTTCCAGTTTCACGCTGGACAGCCCCAGCGGGTTGGGCCGGAACGGCGACCGTGTGGCGAAGACGCCCATCCGGGTATTGCCGCCCAGCCGCGGCGGCCGGACGGTGGGGGACCAGCTGTCCCGCACGGCACCCGAAAACTGCCACACCAGCCAGATGTGGCTGAAATCTTCCAGCCCGCGCACAGCGTCCGGGCTGCGGTATTCGGGCGTGAAAACGATCTCGCCCCGCAGACTGTCCACCAGACCGCTCTGCCGCGGGATGCCGAACTTGGTGGGAAAGGCCGTGTGGATGTGTGCGATGACCTTCAGGGTCATGGCCTCGTTGGATGGTTGGTTCATAGGGGGCATCTCCTTATAAAAATGGAAAAGAGTAGTTGACAATGAGTGAATTTCGTTATATAATACAACCAAAGATTGTGAAGCGCGAGTCCTGTGGAAAACAGAAAGGAGAGTACGCATGACAGATGGCGCACAGATCGAATACTACATTTGGGACCGGAAGCTGAAGATGAACCATGTGGCACAGGTGCTTGGCATCAGCACCTCCACATTGAAGAACAAGCTCACCGGAAAAACGGATTTCAAGGTCAGCGAGGCGGACACCCTCTCCTCGCTGCTGGAGCTGACACCGCCCCAGCGGGACCTCTGCTTTTTCTGCGGCGGCCGGAGGTGAGCGCGGATGACAAAGGAACAGCGGGAAAAGACCAAGCTCGCCCTGCGGCGCTATGGCACCCGCCAGTGGGCAGCCTGCCCGGCCAACGCAGGCTGGCGGCTGGCCATCGAGCGGACGATCGAATATTACGAGCAGGAAGACCCGCTCCGCGCCGACCTGCTGCGGCTGCGCTATCTGGAGCGCCGCACCGAGGACGACACCATCGAGCGGCTGCACATCGGCCGCAGCACCTATCAGAAGGCGCAGAGCGACCTTCTGAGCACGGTGGCAGTCTATGCTGCCCGGTTCGGTGCCCTGTGAGGCAGACAGCTGGTCATGAAACCATGAAAAAAGGCTCCCCATGCGAAACGCCGGGAGCCCTGCATTCACTGATTCTTCTTTTCCGGATGGTTACAGCGCTCATGGCAGGCAGAGCAATTTCCGCCGCAGCCTTTGCCTTCCCAGCCGTCATGTCTGGCGATCCAGATGACCGCGAGGGTAAACAACGCCGCCAGCACCAGGACTGTAACGATTCCGCGAATGGACAACAGCATCAATAAGACCTCTCTTTTGCGCCAACAGGCACAATTTTAGTATACACCTTTTTCCGCAAAAGAGCAACCGGGCAGCAGCGCAAAAAAGTTTGCCGAAATCGAAAATTGGGGCTTGCAAATCCACCACGGCTGTGCTATAATCTTCTTGTTCCGATTCGGAGGATTAGCTCAGCTGGTTAGAGCACCTGCATCACACGCAGGGGGTCTGGGGTTCGAGTCCCTAATTCTCCACCAAACGTAAAGCCGTTTACCTGAAAGGGTAAGCGGCTTTTTCTTGTATCTACGTGCTTTTTGATATGCAAAAGTGAAACGGATTCACTTTTGCATATTGATAATGAAACGTGTAGGAGGCCCCCTTTTCAGTCGTTTGTAGCAAGTTTGTAGCAGATCTGTAGCAAAATTCGGAGAGTAACGGCAAAATGGCTCCGTAAACCCGATTTTTGCAGATTTTTTGGTATAAAATTTTATCCTTGAATTTTGTGCAGAATGACGGTGGTGCTTTTCATTCGGATTCTGATGCCGTACAATAAAGGAAAAGATCATGGATGAAAGGAGAAATCGCTGTGCGCTACACCATCCGGCATTTTGATTTGCCGCTGCTTACCTTTGAAGCAAACATGGACAGTGCAGATACTGGCCTCCATTTTATAAAGGTCTACGAAGAAAACCGTTCTTTTCTACCTTTGAATCTGACTGTATCAGAAGATGGTGTAGAACGCTGGCTGCGGCATCGCGCAATTCCGAAGAACCGAGCGTATGTAGACGCTCTGCTCTCTAAGGTGGGGCTTTCTTTGAATCGACCGCTTGGAATTATTGCAGCCAATAAAGGTCTTTCACTCAATGATTGCTTTTGGGTAGATGCAGAGGGCTCCGGTGACACCTTTG